>ENA-OQIE01000199-OQIE01000199.1-human-gut-metagenome-genome-assembly--contig:-NODE-199-length-50092-cov-7.048945_pt1 | contig 50092 bp, 35 predicted proteins | sample MGYA00242569_ERZ504731 | MGnify/ENA primary metagenome ERZ504731 (study PRJEB26092, sample SAMD00036208) | human gut metagenome | host: Homo sapiens | study: EMG produced TPA metagenomics assembly of...
TCAATTTTCATTGAAGCGTTCTGATTGATTCTCAAAATCTTTCAAGGTTTCTCACTGTTCAGTTATCAATGTTCTTTGTTTTGCTCTCTTGCGACAGCTTGTTTATTCTATCAAATCGCTGTTCGTTTGTCAAGCACTTTTTTATTTTTTTGAACTCTGTTTTAAGTCCTCTGTCTTGCGACAGCTTGTTTATTCTATCAAAATGTTTTTCATTTGTCAAGAACTTTTTTCATAACTTTTTCAACTTATTTTCAAAGCAGTATCTATAAAGTCATGTCTGTAAAATGTAACTCACAAGCTCTACAACTCAATGTGTCCCGCGAGTCAGCTTTGATATAATATCATCCCGGCACACATATGTCAACGGATTTACTGCAATTAATTAAAGTAGTAAAACTATCTTAAAAAACACAAATTTTCTAAATTGTCTGTTTATTATATGCAATTCTCACAATTACTATCTGACAGCCTCTATCGCTTCCTTGATATTTGCCACACCAACAATCTCAATTCCACTAATATGCGACACTCCTGCAAGACACACTTTGGGAACAATACACTTTTTAAAGCCAAGCTTCTTTGCCTCAGCAACACGCTGCTCGGACATGGTAACTCCGCGCACCTCTCCGCTTAAGCCCACCTCTCCAAAGCATATGGTATCCTCACGCACTATAATATCCTTTTTGCTTGATGCGATTGCAAGCACTATCCCAAGGTCTATCGCCGGTTCGTTCATCCTTATACCGCCTGCTATATTCACATAAGCGTCACAGTCTGACAGTGACAGGTTGGCTCTTTTTTCAAGGACCGCCATGAGTAGATTTACTTTATTATAATCTGTACCATTTGCTGTACGCCTTGGATTATTAAAAAAACTGTGACATACAAGAGCCTGTATCTCGAGAAGTATCGGGCGGCTTCCCTCTATGGAACATGTGACAATTGATCCTGATGCTCCCTCGGGCTTACCGCTAAGCATATACTCCGACGGATTTTCCACCTCAACAAGTCCCTCCGCCTTCATTTCAAATACGCCTATCTCATTGGTCGAACCAAATCTGTTCTTAACACCTCTAAGTATCCTGTACGACTCATACCTGTCACCCTCAAAATAAAGCACAGTATCAACCATATGCTCTAACGTCCTCGGCCCTGCAACCGCACCATCCTTTGTCACATGTCCTACTATAAAAACAGAAATACCCAGAGTCTTTGCAAGCTGCATAAGCACTCCGGTTGTCTCCCTGACCTGTGAGACACTGCCCGGTGCCGACGCTATCTCCTCATTGTACATAGTCTGGATGGAATCTATTACAACAACCTCCGGTTTTTTTCGTTGAATCACGTCCTTTGCTATATCAAGACTTGTCTCACATAAAAGCTCCAGCGAATCCGTAAAATCACCAAGTCTGTCGGCACGCATCTTTATCTGATGCATAGATTCCTCACCTGACACATAAAGTAATGGCACCTTTTTTTGTGAAAGTTCCCTGCATACCTGAAGTAGAAGCGTGGATTTTCCTATACCCGGATCTCCTCCCACAAGCACAAGTGAACCCCTCACAATTCCTCCACCAAGCACTCTGTCAAACTCGGCTATACCTGTCACTATACGCTCCTCTTTCTCGCTTTTTACTGCCGAAAGAGGCAGAACCTGTGCCGCCTTTGATTCTTTTTTTACTTTTCCCGACGAGCTTATCGACTTTTTATCTACGGTTTCCTCTACAAATGTATTCCATTCCTTACAGGCCGGGCACTGTCCCATCCATTTTGCCGATTCATAACCACATTCCTGGCAGAAAAATACAGAGGTCTTTCCTTTTGCCATATTGTTCTCCTTTATAAAAATACAAAAAGCCCGGCTTTCACCGGGCTAAAAATATGCTCTATTTTCTTGATACTTTGATATCGACTGAATCAACACCCTCAAGCTCTACGCTTAAGCTGAGCTTGCCGCCGAGATTTGTCTTCATAGTACCTGCAACAGCTCCAGCTATATCAATTTCGTACTCCGTCTCCTCTTCAAGGCCAAGAGTAATCTGAGCATCCTCAGGTCCCTCCACAGTAAATGTCACTGTATCAGCAGTCTCCTCGAAATCCATAACCGCTGTTCCCGGAACAGACTCGTATACAAAGAGTCCGTTTCTTTCGAGCTTTGTAATCTCCTTAAAGGTCTTTACCTTGTAGATATCTCCATCCTTCTCAAAATTGTCAAGCTTTGCCTTTGCAGCCAATGTATAATCTCCGAAGCTGAGCTTTCCGTTTTCCTCAGTACGGATTAATTCACTTATTACAGCCATTTTTATCCTCCCGTAGCTATATTGATATATTAATTATAAATCCAATTCTACTCAACAGTCAATGAAATTTGTTTGTTTTTCGTAGAAATTATTACCTTATCGCCGCGCTTAATTTTGCCGGTAATAATATCCTCTGACATACGGTCTTCAATCTCCTCCTGAAGTTTTCGTTTAAGAGGTCTTGCGCCATATTTTCTGTCATAGGCTTTGTCCACGATAAAGGATTTTGCACTGTCGCGCACTGTGAGCTCTATATCAAGCTGTTCTTTACAGCGTTTCTTAAGCTCCTTTACAAGAAGTGTCACTATATGCTTCATGTCATCCTTGTTGAGAGCTCTAAATACAATAGTCTCGTCGATTCGGTTCAAAAACTCAGGTTTAAATATACGGCGGACCTCCTCCATGACACTGTTCTTCATACGCTCGTGATCCTGCTTTTCATCCTCACCAGCGCCAAAGCCAAGGCGCTTTGGTTCTATAATAGAAGAAGCTCCTGCATTTGATGTCATGATGATTATTGTATTCTTGAAATCAACCGTGCGCCCCTGTGAATCAGTGATTCTACCATCATCAAGCACCTGTAAAAGTATATTGAACACATCAGGATGTGCTTTTTCTATCTCATCAAACAGTATAACAGAAAAAGGATTGCGTCTGACCTTCTCTGAGAGCTGTCCACCCTCCTCATGGCCCACATATCCCGGTGGTGAACCAATCATCTTTGAAACACTATGCTTTTCCATGTACTCTGACATGTCAACACGTATCATGGCATCTTCTTTGCCAAAGACAGCCTCAGCAAGCGCCTTTGACACCTCCGTCTTACCTACTCCTGTCGGTCCCAAAAACAGGAATGAGCCAATCGGCTTCTTAGGATCCTTTAAACCAACACGGCCTCGCCTGACTGCCTTTGCAACAGCAGAAACAGCCTCCTCCTGTCCTATTACACGCTTGTGAAGTATCTGTTCAAGCTTTGCAAGTCGTCCTGCCTCTGACTCTGTAAGCTTATTTACAGGTATTTTGGTCCATCCCGATACTACATCCGCTATCTCATTTTCGCCGACTACAGGCTGATTTTTGGCTCCTGTGCGACAGTTCTTTCTCATAAGCTTCTGCTGTTTATTTTCAAGTACTTCCTTTTCTGACATAAGCGCGCCGGCAGCTGCGAGATCTCCATTCGATAAAGCATTTTCCACCTGGTTCTGCTTATCTGTTATCTCTTTTTTCAGAGCAAGCAACTCGTCAGATGATGTCAGATTCTTAAGCCTTATCCTGGCTGCCGCTTCATCCATCAGGTCTATCGCCTTATCAGGTAAAAATCTGTCATTTATATATCGTGCAGAAAGGTTTACTGCTGCTTTCACACCCTCATCTGTTATGATGACACCATGATGCTTTTCATAGATTCCCTTTAATCCTGTGAGTATCTCTATTGTCTCATCCACACCAGGCTCTTCAACCATCACCGGCTGGAAACGGCGCTCAAGCGCAGCATCCTTTTCCACGTATTTGCGGTACTCTTCTATGGTAGTGGCGCCGATTACCTGTACCTCGCCTCTGGCAAGTGCCGGCTTTAATATGTTAGATGCATCTAACGAGCCTTCTGCTCCTCCTGCACCTATTATAGTGTGAAGCTCATCAATGAAAAGCAGTACATTTTTGGCATTTGAAACCTCGCTTATCACCTTCTTGATACGCTCCTCAAACTCACCACGATACTTTGATTTGGCTACAAGCCCGGACATATCAAGGGAAACCAGTCTCTTTCCCAAAAGAATATCCGGAACATTGCCACTGACTATATCCTGCGCAAGTCCTTCTACTATAGCGGTCTTGCCCACTCCCGGCTCTCCAATCAGACATGGATTGTTTTTGCCACGGCGGCAAAGTATCTGGATAACGCGCTCCATCTCCTTTTTTCTGCCTATAACAGGATCAAGAAGTCCTGCCTCTGCCATATCTGTCAAATCTCTGGAATACTGATCTAATACAGGAGTCGCAGAATTGTATGATGTACTGTAGCTTTTCATCAGATCCCTGTATGCAGACGGATCCTCACCCATCGCACCAAGAATATCTATAAACATCTTCTGACTGTTAACACCCATGGTGTTTAAAAGTCTTGCAGCTGCACAGTCTCCCTGCAGTACTATAGCCATCAGCAAGTGTTCTGTACCTATCTCATTGCACTCAAATCTATCGGCTTCCTCCGATGCACGCTCCAATACTCTCTGTGTCCTTGGTGAATAGCCATCCCTGTCCATCACTTCGATGTTATCCCCCGGTGAAATCAGGTCTTCAATCATCGAAATAAGCTTATCATACTCCACATTGCAGGCTGTTAGAACCTCAGCTGCCACACCGGTGCCCTCTTTTATAAGGCCAGCCAGTATGTGCTCTGTTCCAACATAGCTGTAATTCATTTTCTTTGATATACGTGCAGCCAAATCTATTGCTTTTTTAGCCTTACTTGTATATGGTTTCAAGTCATATCCTCCAGTCATATTCACTAATTTAAGTCGATGAACTGCAAATCATCATCCTCGCTGTCATCTTCATTATCATCCTTTGCACTGCTGTCTATAGTCTCAGACGGCTTATTTCCCTCATTGACAAATCCATCAAGTGCCCTTTGAAGCTGATTCTTTAAAGCATCCTCATCAGCATCGTTTTCTGTGTCAGAAACGTTTTCCTGCCTTGAATCGTCTTTTAAATCAAACTCAGAGTTTTCATTCTCAACAGCTTTCTTAGAATCAGGTGTAATTTCTACGGTTCTTCCGACATAGGATGCATTTGATATATTTTCATCCGTAGCCATCTTTTGCTCATCTGCAGCACCTTCCGCTGTTTCTTCTGCGACTTCATCTGCCGGCTCTTCTACAGCTTCATCTGCTGTTTCTTCTGCAGCTTCTTCTTCCACTTCATCTAACGACTCTTCTGTAACCTCTTCTTCCGGCTCATCTGCTATCTCGTCCGCAGTTTCATCAGTTGTTTCTTCCAAAGCTTCATTTGATACATCTTCTGCTGCATCATCTACATCATCATCGTCATCATGATAGTCCATTGCCTTATATTTTCTGTTTTTCACAGCTGATACAATAAGCAACAGTAACAGAATAATGATAATAAGAACCAGTATTGCAGCTAAAACAAGATATTTATTGGCAATTCCCGGAACAAGTTCACTCTTTACCGCATCGTTTTCCTCCTGTGCCACTGTAGGTGTGCTGAGCTCGGTCCTCATATATGTGCCATCTACGCTATCATATGTGTACCAGCCACTCTCACCATTGTCATTCATAGCGTATACGAGGTAAAAATCCTTTGTCTGATCATCGGTTTTTTCGACTTTGGTCTGGTAGGCTGTTGCCACACCCTTGCCCTCTATGGAGAGCGATATCTCATTATATCCCTCAGGCACATCATCCACCTTAGGCAGTAAAACCACTATAAAATGCGACTCTGAATTGATACGGACAAACTCATATGCTGCATTCTGTGCTGCATCATATACAAAAAGTCCATTGCCGCTTTCCGACTGTAAATACACAAGCGTGATATCACCGAAGGTGCCATGAAGGGTATTGTATTCAAGTCCGTCAATCACTGTCTTTGAGTGCTCAAAGCCTTCAGGAACAACATCCTCCGGAATGTCATTTACCATAGTCCACTCTGTGCCATTTATATCAAACTTCTTCCAGTTATCCTGCTTATCTGCATTCTCCGGATCATCCTCGGCTCTTCTGGTAACAACTATATTGTATGTGCTTGTGCTGCCGTCCTCTGCTGTCACAACAACGCTGACCGTATTCTCTCCAACCTCAAGTGAATCATTTCCTGTGACCGATGTCACACTCGCCTTGGAATCAGCCGGATTTGCTGTAACCGCAAGGCTTGAACAGCTGTAATCTACTGTAGCTGTGTAATCCTTTGTCGCAGCAGAAAACTCAGGGGAAAGCATACCTGCTGAGATAACAAGCGAACCAAGAGATGCGTTTGATGATTTCTTTTCCTCTTTGTTTTCATTATCTTTATTTGCATTGTTGTCATTGCCGGTATTGCTGCCGGAATTGTCCTTGTCATCCTTGTTGCTGTTTGAATCATTGTTTGATGAAGCACTTTTTACCGTCACCTTCGTGCTGGCACCGGTAATTGTACCTCCGGCATCGTTACCCTCTGCATCTCCTACAACTGTACAATATGCCTTTATAGTGCAGCTTCCTGCAGCCTTCGCCGTAAATGAAAATGACTGCGATGTGGGATATCCTGCGGCGTCACCAATATTGGCCACACCATCTCCTCCGTTACTCAGTACTCCCTCGTCAGAGCTTGAGATAACTACAGTACCAAAATATCCGGACGGCATGGAAACAGTCACCTTAACTGTTTTTCCAACAGCTATAGAGCTTGAGCTGACACTGAGACCAAGTCCCTGCGCATATACATGCTCGGCAGGTGTGAAAACAAGCATCACCGCCACAACAAGTGATAATATACATCCAAATAATTTCTTCATATCTTTCCTCACATTTCTAATTCTGCGATATCTTTGATTTGCCCAGTATGTGTCTGTTCATGATTATCATATCAAGGGCATTTCCACCATCACGCTTTCTGTTAGCATCAGCTGCCTCCAGATAAGCACCTGTGAGTGTTCCCTTTCCTAAAATATGTCTGTTGAGCTTAATCATATCAAGAGCATTTACAGCACCATCACCATTGATATCTCCATATATAACAATATCGTATGTCTTTTTCAGATTACCTGAAGCATCATAAACAGCCACTTTATTGCCTGTTGCAATCTTTCCGCTGTTTTCTGAGCCTAAGCTTGTCAAAAGCTTTACAGTACCTGATGCTGATACTGCTATATTCTTCACAAAATCAGCTGCACCGGTTCCAGGCTCAATGCCTGTAATATAAGTACCTATACTGTATTTACCTGATGTTATGTTTACATCTGTATTATTTTGGTTATTATTGTTCTGATTATTATTGCCACCTGCATTATTTGCAGATGCCGCCTGCCTGTTTATATTGATAGTGTATGTTCTTGTATCACCGCTTTGCGACTTGCATTTTACCTTAATTGTATTATTTCCGACAGCAAGCGAATAGCTTCCTGTGCCTGAAACACCACTGTTTCCTGAAACAGCATCTGCCGAAACAGTCACTGAGCTTATAGCATTTGAAACAACTGCTGAATAGCTTGTTGTCGCTCCATTAAAGGCCGGTGTGAGTGTTACACCACTTATCGCAAGCGACTGCAGATAGTTATTGGTATCGCCAGCTTTATCGAAGCCCACTGCTGACGATGGCATATTGTTGTATACAGGTATTTTAAATACAAAAGCCTGATTCCTGTCTGAATATCCTTTAGCCAGACTCTGTCCCTCAGTAAGAGCCGCTGTGGCATTGCCCATGTACTGATGGAAATACAGCGAGCTTGTATTTACTACATTAAACTTCTCAAAATACAGTGTATTTTGACCCTTATTTATATAATTGCTGCCCACCTTTACAGCTCCGCCGTTTATGGACTTTACTCTTGTATTCCAGCCCTGCTTCTTGGCAAAAGACAGACCATTTTTATAAATCTTATCCTTCGTGTTTCCGGTTGCACTAAAATTAAAATAATTATAATATCCTTCATATCCGGAATATGTACCCGAAATAAGAGGGCTCGTTCCCTTTTTTCCCTGCTCCTGCTTTATACGCGATGCTATATGGTATGCACTTACTCCACTGCTCTTTGCCACATCCATGAATGTGCTTGCATAATTGATTTTCTCGCCATTGTTGGAATAGGTCTTTGTTCCCTCCATAAATGTACCTTTTACTATGGACTTGACACCTTCAAGTGCCTCATTCGGACTGTATGCCAGACTCTGAAACTGAAAAATATTGGTCTCATCAAGAAAATTCCTTGGATCCATGAGATAAGCAATATAGGCACTGCTTGCTGACACCCATCCCGGTTCGTACTCAACCCACGTATTTGTTGACCAGTTATATGCTCCGGCAGCTGTGGATTTCTTGGCATTGTCTGCTGATTTGGATACCAGATTAAGTCCGTTTACACTTTCATTTTCAATCACCGTATCCCAATTCAAACCTGTATTTACAGCCTCAAATGTCCAGCCTGGATACTTATTGTGAAGAGCTGTAAGGTTTGGAATATAGCTGTCAGGAAAGCCTGCATTCTTCATAGCCGTGACAAAATCAGTATTGTCTCCGCTATTATTGTATGTCACCTTTATGTATGTACTGATAGTCCAGCCCGTAAATGCCTTGCCGTTTAAAGTACCCTTGACATTGTACCAGACCACACCGTTTACCCTGGTCTCTCCAATTATGTCAACCTGATGGTTCCAGTTGAGTGAGACAACCTTGGTAGTGCCGGATGTGCCTGCTGCATTGCGGACATACACATTGCCACCTGTAATCGTACCTGTAGCATATGCTCCCGATGCGGTTGCAAGGGCAAGCTGTTCCTCATTATTCTGCTGTATGGCATCCGCATTACCGGTGTCTGCTGAAGCATCCCCTGTCTGCGCATTGTCTGATGCAGCTGTGCCGATACCTGCTGATACAAAATCAGACCTGATATAGCTTACACACTCCTCGTTATTTGCTGCCAGATTGTACTTTGCCTTGTACCACACCTTGCCGTCTGCACCTGTGGTCTGCTCAAGAATAGTAATATCCTTGCCGTTTGAAAGCTTGTGCTCCAGCTCATACTCTGTTCCCGGTCCGCTTCTCGCCGCTACCCAGTATCTCTCATCACACACAACCTTAGCCGCCTGATCCGCATAGACTGCTATGCTGCTGTATGGTGCCAGGTCACATGCGGCTAATGACAATGTAACGACAGAGGCTGCCAGAAATTTATTTATCTTTATCATCAAATCCCATCTTTCTTATGTGCATTGTTTACATTAATCCATTATCCATTTAATTATAATAGAATATGACCTTTGTATCAATGTATTCGGCAGAAATTTATTATTTTTTTATTAATTAAAAAAACTCCCTTCAACGTGCAGCTCATGCTTACGTTTCAGGGAGTTGCCTGATTCATATTCTGCTTATTCTTACTGTCTCCTGTAGCTTTTCTAGCTGAACAGGGATTTTATCTTATCCCATAAATCCATGAAAAAGTTACCAAGCTTTTCCCAGAAGCCCGGGTCATTTATCTTATCGCCAAGCTTTGATGCCCAGTCCTGTGCCTGGTTGATGACTGAATCCCAGTCGATATTGGCATCCTTTAGCTTCATTAAAAGAGATGTAAGCTTTGCAATATCATCATCAGAAAGCTTCAGGTCGTAATCCTTTGCAGCCTCCTTTATCGCATCCTTTATCTGGCTCTCATCCTTGAGCCTTCCATCGGCAAGCTGCTTCTTTAGGTCAGCAATCATTGCCTCGATATCCTGCGAATCGCCGTCAATGCTCTTGTTGAGCTCTCCTGTTGTGACAAGCTCATCCATCGCTGCGTCTGTCACCTTGTCGTCAAGCTTCTTGCCTGTCATCTCCTCGTATGCCTTTAGTGTGCCTACAAGTGCTGCCGTTCCGGAAATAGGGAAAGGTCCTGCGACTATGATTTTAGCATCAGCTATGCCTGCTGTGGCAAGCGCATTCTTGTACATTCCTACCGTACAGTAATTGATATTGTGCGTGGAAACACTAAGACCCGCACCCTTTTTATCCTCTGTAATGAGTACTGAGGAAAGTGACCTTGTGCCAATCTCGCTCTTGCTGATGTATGAATCGAGGTACTTGTGCTCCTCATCATTATTTACATAGACCACATCGTAATTGTCCAGATCAGTGAGCTCGATTCCCATAAATCCAAGCACTGTCGCTCTCTGATCCGGTGTAAGGTCTGCTCCAAGACTTAAGTATGGCTTATCATTTTTGCTGATGGTCACCTTGTCGTTTGCCTCACTGCCGGCTGTCGTTGTGCTGTCTGCATTACTGTCTGTGTTACTCTTATCAGCTGCGTCACTGCTGTCACTGCCTGATACATCAACGCTTGAAACTGTATCAGTCTGCGTAGCTGTCTCTGTTGCAAATACTGCCGGATTCATCGTAAACAGTGTAACCGCAGCAAGCACGCTACATACAATACTCTTTGCTTTTTTCTTTATTAATCTAATCATTTTTCCTCCAATCTACTGCTCTATATCATACGAAATTGTAAAGTTGCTTCCGTCGAAGCTGACATCTGCCATGCTTCCGCATACCACAGGCATCATCGGCGACATATGACCTATATCCAGATCCATGATGATTGGCACATTAAACTCTCTAAGCAGTGATGAAAGCGCCTGTCTGTGGTCTATGCCAAACATTTCCTCTCCGAAGTGCGCCGGGCGTCCGATAAGAAAGCCCTTTACATTTGAAAACCATCCTGCATTTTTCATCTGCCACATAGCCCTTCTCATGCCCATCACATTAAGGTCACAAGCCTCAATGAACCATATGATACCATCATCACTGTAGCGCTCATTAAATTCCCTTACATGGTCAAACGATGTGCCAAGCAGATTGATAAGACAATCCATGCAGCCACCAAGCAGCCTGCCTCTCATGGTAAGCCTGCTTTCCTTTGCCACCGCAGGAATAGAGCTGATGCACGACTTTTCAGTCAGGTTGTAGCCCACAAACGGAGCATTCTCATCCTTTATCGATTCCTTCTCCCACATAGGGTAATTGGTAAATGAAAGCTTCCTGCCACAAAGCAGATTAAATGCATCGGTAAGTGACTCATGCCACACCTCCATGCCAAAGCTGCCCGCACACGGTCCGTAAATACCTGCTGTATCTGCAATAGTAGCCTCCAAAAATGTGAAATTCGTGTTGTCGGAATAGCCCATGTACCATTTCGGCTTTGACTGCTTCACGCGCTCAAAATCAATATAAGGCACTACCTCGCACATCAGCTCGCCACCACCACAGGATATAAGCACATCACTGTCAGCAGAAGCATAGCTCTCGTTCAGCTCTTCTGCGCACTTCTTAGGTGTATTGCTGATGCCTATGCCACTGTCGCACCTGCAGTTAGGTCCCTCTATCGTCTTATAACCCATGCTGTGAAACCTTTTAATGGCATTGTCAAAGGCACTCCTGTACGGCTCTGTTGTACAGCCCATCGAAGGCGCCACAAAGCCTATTGTTCCTCTATCCTTTAGAAATTCAGGGTATCTCATGTTTCTATCATCCTATCACTATTATTTACATATCTAAGCTTCTGTCTGAAGTAAAATATGTAGGATTTTATCATTTCTGTCAAGGTCATTTTACTGTCATAATTAAATGTCGTCGTGTACTGCACATGCTGTCTGTTGCACCAGTTGTATATATCATGCAGACTTATCGAATCAACATTCTTCATATTGTTCATAAACACCTTAACCTTTGAAAGCTCATCCTCACTGTCAATGTATAGATGAAAGATAGTATTCGGACATTCAATTATTATCTGCTGTTCTTCTATATTTTTCATCACTGTATCCTCTATTGAATGATGTATCCTGTGTGATTAAAAACATTATCGTCTGTCACACCGGGATGTGAGTAATAACAAAATATCGTAACCGTTCAGTACCTTCACAGTTAAAAAATATCACATAACCATAGTACTACACCGGCGTCACAAAATCCAGTCATTTTTGCCTGCCAATTCTTACTATTTTATTAAGAAAAACGGTAAATATTATACTCCCTCACAGTCAAATGCCGGAATGAAACTGTCCTTTGCCACGTCACCCTCCTGTATAAATGCATTCGTGATTCCTATTTCGAGGGCATAGTCAACAAGCCTTTCATACTCTCTCCTTGTCACTGTGCGGTTTATCTCAGGATAATCCTTTAGTGCAATCGGCGTAAACTGGCTCATCATGCTTATATATACGTGATCATGATATGTATCATACAGGTACTTAAGTACATCCTTTGCATCATTCACATGTCCCGGCAGTAGAAGCTGTCGCACAATAACTCCCTTTTGTATGAGTCCTGTCGCATCGTCAATCACGACATCCGGCTGCTGCCTGACCATCTCTGAAAGCGCCTGCTTTGCGACAGACGGATAATCTTTTGCCCTTGAATACCTTGCCGAAAGCGTACTGTCCATATATTTAAAATCCGGAAGATACACATCCACTATACCCTCAAGCAGCTTTAGCTCTGTCACATTTTCATATCCGCTCGTATTGTATATAATAGGAAGCTTCATGCCGCGGCTTTTTGCATCGTTTACCGCCCACACTATATCAGGGATATACTGCCCCGGTGTGACCAGATTGATATTATTTGCGCCTTTGTCAGCAAGTTCCATAAAGATATCACTCAGCCTCTCTTTACTGATTAGCTTTCCCGCTTTTCCGTCAGAGATCTCCCTGTTCTGGCAGAACACGCAGTGCAGGCTGCAGCCTGAGAAAAAAACTGCCCCGCTTCCTCTTTTTCCTGATATGCACGGCTCCTCCCAGTAATGAAGCGCTGCTCGCGCCACCTTTATTTCAGATGAAACGCCACATACACCTGTTTGTCCGGTGCTTCTGTTTATGCCACATTTTCTGGGACACAATAAGCAATTCTCGTATTTATTCATATTTTTCATTTTAACCCTTGCTAAAAATAATGTTTGATACTACAATCTATATGATTATGCGGTGCATATGCCATGCGCCTTCATTAGTCATTTTAAAGTTATACCATAACTATTCTTACAGAAGAGAATAGTTAAAATACACAATAAGGAGATTACAATGAATCAGTCAAACTGTATCGTCGCCCAGTCAGGCGGCCCAACTGTTGCAATCAACGCAAGCCTTGCAGGAGTCATCGCAGGAGTAAAAAGCTCTGAGAAATACGATATCTGCTATGGCGCCGTAAACGGAATACTCGGCATATTAAATGAGAATTATCTCAATCTGTCAGATATTTTTGCAGATGATGCTAATCTTGAAAAGCTTAAGACCACACCTGCCATGTATCTTGGCTCATGCCGCCACAAACTCCCTGATTACAAGGATGATGATTCACCATATGTATACATCTTCCACCAGTTCGATAAGCTTTCCATAAAAGCTTTCTTTTACATCGGTGGAAATGATTCGATGGATACCGTATTAAAGTTATCCGATTATGCAAAAAAAATCAACAGTGATGTGAAAATTATAGGGATTCCAAAAACCATCGACAATGATCTGTGCATGACAGACCACACTCCTGGCTTTGGCTCTGCCGCCAAATATATCGCATCAAGCATGCTTGAGATAGCCCATGATACCTTTATCTATGCTGTTAAGAGTGTGACAATCGTTGAAATCATGGGACGTGACGCAGGATGGCTCACTGCCGCTTCCGCTCTCGCACGTAATGAGTACAATACAGCGCCTCAGTTCATCTATCTGCCTGAGGTGAATTTCGACAAGGACAAATTTGTTGCCGATATAAAAGAAGCCCTTGCGCACACTAACAATGTAATAGTTGCCGTATCCGAAGGAATACATGACGCAGACGGCTCATACATTACATCATCAAAGGCCGCATGTGACCAGTTCGGACACCAGCAGCTAAGCGGTGCCGGAAAAGCTCTTGAGTTCATCGTAAAGGAAAACATCGGTGTCAAGGTGCGCTCTGTAGAGGTAAATGTGCTCCAGCGCTGTGCCTCACATCTTGCATCATTAACCGATATCGAGGAATCTTTTGCTCAGGGTAAAAAGGGTGTCACTATTGCAGCAGAGGGTGTGACCGCATCAATGGTATGCTTAAAGCGCATCTCAAATAATCCTTATCAGGTGGAATACACATATTCTGCTATCAAGGATATCGCAAACGAGGCCAAGTCTGTGCCAAGAGAGTGGATCAATGATGCGGGCAATGATGTGAAGCCTGAGCTTATCGAATACTTAAAACCACTTATTCAGGGAGAAACCGCTGTAGCCTACAAGAATGGTCTGCCTGACTATATGGATGTGTCACATCTTCACAAATGTAACTGATTTTAGCTGCCGCCTACACCCCGATGTAGGCAGCAACAGCATATCTCCAAGGAGGTCGATTTACATGAAGAAAAAAGTGCTTATAACCTGTGCCGTTATACTTGGTGTGCTTTTGGCTGTTTATCTTGGCTTTGCCTTTTATTTTAGCAGCCACTATCTGTTCAACACAAAGATTAACTCTGTAAAATACGCAGGGAAAACTGCAAAAGAGGCATTAGAAAAAAATACAGCTCTAAGCCGCGACTATCTGCTCACAATCACTGATAGAAAAGGCAACAGCTTTTCACTTAAGGGACCTGATTTTTCCTATGAATATGTCTCAAACGGTGACGAGGAACAAATCTTAAAAAGTCAGAATGCTTTTACATGGCCTGTCAGTCTCTTCAAAGCTCAAAACTATACTCTAAAGGGTTCGTCCAAATATAACGATGCCGCTTTGGCGGAAAAGCTCAAGGCTCTTGATATTTTCAGTGATGACTACATTGAAAATCCGGAGGATGCCCATATCGAGATAAAAGACGGCGAATACGATGTGATTGAAGAGAAAAAAGGCTGCAAGCCGATATATGACAGCATCCTTGCCGAGGTAAAGGACGCCCTGGACAACGAGCTCCCAAAGCTTACCTTAAGTGATGACTGTTATGAAGCTCCAAAAATCACAAAGGAAAGCGATACAATCAAAAATGAAAAAGAGGCTCTCGACAAATACACTGCTTCAACCGTCACATACAAAATTGAAGGTGCCGATGAGAAACTTGACTCAGCCAAAATCCTTGATATGCTAAGCATCTCAGATGACGGCAACGTGAACATAGATGATGCCAAGGTCACTAAATATGTCCAGCAGCTTGCTTCCAAATACAATACCTTCGGCCGCAAACGCTCATTCAAAACATCCTCAGGTGACACTATTGAAATAGGTGGTGGAGACTACGGATGGGTAGTCAGCAAGAAAAAAGAGAAAGCCCAGCTCCTTTCAGATTTAGAGGGAGGCAAGCCAGTGGAAAGAGAACCTGTTTACGAGCAGACTGCTCTCTACCGAGGCGCTGACGACATAGGTAATACATACATAGAGATTGACTACACAAAGCAGCACATGTGGTATTACAAGGATGGTGCTCTCCAGATGGAGTCTGATTTCGTATCAGGTAATCTCGCCCGTCAGAATGGTTCCGTAGATGGTGTATACAAGATTGTTTACAAGCAGAGAAATGCTACTCTTGTCGGCGAGGGATACTCTTCTCCTGTCAGCTATTTTATGCCGTTTGCCTACAATATAGGTATCCATGATGCCAGCTGGCGTGATACCTTCGGAGGAACAATTTACAAAACCTCCGGCTCACACGGATGTATCAATGTGCCGCCTGCTTTTGCAGAGCAGCTGTTCAACGCTGTGGATAAGGGCACTCCTGTTGTTGCCTACTACAGAGAGGCTGTCACTCTGACAAACAATGCTGCAAAGATGTCCAATGCATACTCGTATGTAGCTCCTGATGCTGCGCAGTAGATGTGGATTGCTTGGTATTTTTCAATAATACGGGAAGACGACCGGTGCACAAGGAATTTGCCCCCGGCAGAGGCGCTCCCGACGAGCTAACGCTACGCAGCTAAGGTACTGTACGAATTATGCTTTTTAGATTTTCTATGCTTGACGAAACCGTCGAAACGCGCCGTCCATGGCGCGGTTTCTCCTTGCCCCGGCGTCCATGCCGGGGCATTTCTGCGTTTCATGGGCATAATTCTACAGTATCTAAGCCGCTGCGCTAGTCGCTCTTTCGGGAGCACCTCTGCCGGGGGCAAATTCCCCGTGCGCCGGTCGCCTTCCCTCAAAATACTAAGTATATTACAAATAAATTTCCAATTATACTTTCCCTTATATTGTATCTTCCCACAGCATACCAGACACCGGCCCCACATACCGCGGGAGCGCATACATCCTCCCCCATTTCAGCCACAGCGTAAGGGGCGTAAGTCGCCGGAGTGACTGCCCTATGCTATGCAAACTGGCTATTGTAGAGATTTGCATAAAATCCATTGGCTGCAAGCAGACTCTCATGATTGCCCTGCTCTATAATCTTTCCGTCTTTCATAACAAGGATAATATCAGCTTCCCTGATGGTAGACAGACGATGAGCCACTATAAAACTGGTTCTGCCCTGCATCATGGTAAGGAATGCCTTCTGAATCATAATCTCTGTACGTGTATCAATCGAAGATGTAGCCTCATCCAATATCAGCATAGGCGGTAAGCAGAGCATGACTCTTGTGATGCATAATAGCTGCTTCTGTCCCTGTGACAGGCTGCCGCCGTCCTCACCGATTTCAGTATCATAGCCCTTCGGCAGACGTCTGATAAAGCTGTGGGCATGGGATGCCTTTGCTGCTGCAATGATTTCCTCATCTGTGGCATCAGGCTTTCCCATTATGATATTGTCACGGATTGTGCCCTTCTTGAGCCATGTCTCCTGAAGCACCATACCATAGTTGTCACGAAGACTCTCGCGCGTGATTTTTCTGATATCATGTCCGCTCACCTTAATTGTTCCACTGTTTACATCATAAAATCTCATAAGCAGATTGATAATAGTCGTCTTTCCACAGCCTGTCGGACCTACGATAGCCACGCGCTGTCCAGGCTTTACATGGAGATTGAAATCCTCGATAAGCTTTTTATCCGGCACATATGAGAAATAAACATCCTCTATGTCCACACGTCCGTCAGCCTCTTCAAGTATTACCGCATCCGAAGCATCCGGTCTCTCCTTTTTCTCCTCAATCAGCTCGAAGATACGAGCAGCACAGGCAAGTGCATTCTGAAGCTCTGTGATGACACCCGATATCTCGTTGAACGGCTTGGTGTACTGGTTGGCGTATGATAAGAAGCATGAAAGCTGTCCTACTGTGATTCCGCCAGTGAGTGCACTCATGGCACCAAAAATTCCGACTCCGGCATACACAAGACTGTTGACAAAGCGTGTACACGGATTTGTAAGACTTGAGAAAAATGTTGCCCTCAGTGAGCATTTCTGTAATCTGTCATTTATCTCGTCAAACTGTTCAAGCGCTTCATCCTCATGGTTGAAGGCCTGTACGACCTTTTCATTTCCTACTATCTCATCGATGAGTGATGTCTGCTCTCCCCTTGTTCTTGTCTGTAGCTGGAACATGGAATAAGTCTTTTTAGTGATAAAGCTTGCCACAAAAAGTGACAAAGGTGTGATGAGCACTACAATACATGATATCTTCACATCTATTGTGAGCATGAAAATAAGCGTACCTGCTATTGTTGCGATTCCTGTAAAGAGCTGTGTGAAGCCCATCAAAAGTCCCTCTGAAAATGTATCTACATCGGCGATGATACGGCTGACCATATCACCGTGTGAGTGGCTGTCAATATAGGAAAGTGGCATTTTTTCAATGTTTAAAAATGCATCACGCCTTATATCCCTCACTATGTTGTAGGTCATCCTGTTGTTGCAGATATTTGTAAGCCACTGGGCTGCTGCCGCTATGACGACTATTATTGCTGCTCTCGTGAGGATGGCTGTCATAGCCGTAAAATCAACCTTTCCTTTTCCTACAATCAAATCAATTGCGCGTCCTGTGAGAATTGGAAAATAGAGCGTAAGCGCCACTGTAACAACAGACAGGGCAAGTGAAATTACAAGCAAAGGAATATATCTCTTCATGTAGCTTAATACCTTGCGGATTGTGCCTGCTTTATTCATCTTCGCATTATCCATAGCCATACTCTACACCTCCTTTTGTCTGGTCATATCCGACTCTTTTTTAAACTGTGAATCATATATCTCTTTGTAGGTCTCGCATGTCTCAAGCAGCTTTTCATGAGGTCCGAAGCCAACCATCTGTCCGTCGTCGAGCACTATGATATTGTCCGCAAACTGGATAGATGAGGTACGCTGTGACACGATAAATATTGTCTTGTCACCATGCATGCCCTTTAATGCCGCGCGAAGACTCGCATCTGTAGCAAAATCAAGTGCCGATGCACTGTCGTCAAGTATCAGTATGTCAGGATCCTTTACAACTGCTCTGGCAATTGTAAGACGCTGCTTCTGACCACCTGATAAGTTCTTGCCGCCCTGCTCTATCATGTAGTCAAGGCCTCCCTCTTTACCCTTTACAACCTCTGTCGCCTGTGCTATATCGATCGCCTTCCACATTTCCTCCTCTGTGGCATCATTTTTGCCCCAGCGCAGGTTGTCGGCTATCGTTCCTGCAAAAAGCACTGCCTTTTGCATTACAACACCGATTTTGTCTCGAAGCTGCACTGCATCGTAGTCATTTATATCATTTCCCTGAATCCTTATAGTACCCTTTGTGGCATCATAAAACCTCGGGATAAGGTTTACAAGGCTTGATTTTCCTGAACCTGTACCACCGATGATTCCGATTGTCTGCCCCTTTTGCACTGTAAAGCTTATATCTGTGAGTGTCTCATCGGCCGCTCCCTCATAGGTCATGCAGACATGGTCAAACTCAACCTCAGGTGCGCCATCCTTTGCACCAATGAGCTTAGGATTTTTCTCAGGAAGCTTTGATGGAATAGAAAGCACATCCGCTATACGATTACCGCACGCCACTGCCTTGGTCACCTGTACGATGAGGTTTGCAAGCTTTATCAACTCGACAAGTATCTGTGACATGTAGTTTACAAGTGCCACAACCTCACCCTGTGTGAGGATTCCTGCGTATACCTGCTTGCCGCCTGATACGATAACAGCGATTGTTGCGATATTTATAATGATAAATGTCAGAGGATTGGTGAGTGCTGAGATTCGTCCTACAACCTGCTGCATATTGGTTAAAAGCTCGTTGTCCCTTTTGAAGCTGTCAATCTCATCATTTTGCTTATTGAAAGCTCTTATAACCCTGGTTCCCTCTAAATTCTCCCTGGTATGTGAAAGCACTGTGTCAAGAGAGCTCTGCACCTTTTTGTAAAGCGGAAGGCTTGCAGCCATAACTGAGAATACCACTATTGAAAGCAGAGGTATGGTAACTACAAAAACCATTGCCGCTCTTACATTTACTGTAAAAGCCATCGCCATAGCTCCGAATACAATAAATGGCGAGCGAAGGAAGAGTCGAAGCACCAGATTGACTCCTGACTGCACCTGGTTTATATCGCTTGTCATCCTCGTGATAAGTGTCGATGTGCCCACTGTATCCATCTTTGAGAATGACAGTGACTCTATCTTTTCAAACAATATATGGCGAAGCTTTGTGGAAAAACCGACTGCCGCCTTTGCCGCAAAATACTGTGCTGTGACCGAACTTACCAGACCAACTGCCGCAAGCAGCACCAGCACACCTCCCATCTTCCATATATATGGCTTGTCCGAAGCCGTAATTCCGTTATCAATGATTGCCGCCATGACAAGCGGTACTATAAGCTCAAATGATGCTTCCAGCAGCTTAAATAACGGAGCACAGATGCATTCCTTTTTGTACTCCTTCAAATATTTTAATATCTGTTTCATCTTTTCCCCTTTCAGATTTTATGTCGCCGATTACAGCTTCACTATTATAGATGATTTTTCTCATATATACAAGAAAAACGATACACTAAAAAACCAGTACCATGCGGTACTGGTTTCATATATCAGCTCTTATGTATATGCTTCTTGATTGCTTCAAAGCTCTCAGGACTGATGACATGCTCTATACGGCATGCGTCCTCTGCTGCAATCTCCTTATCTACGCCAAGCTTCTCAAGACACTCTGACAAAAGCTCATGTCTTTCGTATATCATCTCTGCTATCTGTCTTCCTGAATCTGTGAGTGTGATAAATCCTGCATCACTAACTGTGATATTGTTCTTCTCTCTAAGGTTTTTCATGGCTATACTCACGCTGGATTTCTTAAATCCAAGCTCATTTGCTATATCAACTGAGCGTACCACAGGAAGCTTCTTGCTGAGAATAAGTATGGTCTCTAAATAGTTTTCTGATGATTCATTGTTTCGCATTTCGAATACCCCCGTGAGTTTATTTTCGTTCGTTTTAATTCAGTTATATTATTATAACATACATTTTATTGTTTGCAAAACTTTTCTTTTGATTTGTACGTGATTTATAAAAATCCAAAAAAATATCAAAATCCCATATTTGTTATTGACTTCTAATTTATGTTAGTGTATACTAACTATCGAATCAGAAAACAAACGTATGCATGATATATTTCTAAATCTTGTATGCCATAAATGTTTAATTATACCAGATAAGACCGGCCGATCACCGGTCTTATTTATTCTATAAAAAAGGTAACTATTTAGCTTATGCGAGGGCTCTCTTTAGCCTGTCAAGCCCTTCCATAAGCACAGAACCGGGGCATGCGATATTCAATCGCACAAAGTAACGGCCATTGCCTCCAAACTCAGCTCCCTCCGACAGATAAAGGCCTGTCTTTTCGCGAATCATCTGCGTAAATGCCACAGAATCATCTGTGAGTGCACTGCAGTCAAGCCACATGAGGTATGTCGCATCGGCATCCACTACATGTATCTGCGGCAGATTTTCTGCCACGAAGTCACAGACTGTTTTGCGGTTTTCCCAGAGATATTTTCTGAGCTCCTCAAGCCACGGCTCACCCTTTGTGAATGCCGCAACTGCTGCCGTGATGGCAAATGCGTTTGGCTCCGCCACCTCGTCTGTATTTAATGCGCGCCATACTTTGTGGCGCAAAAATTTATTTGGCACCATCACTGCCGCAGTCTGTAAGCCTGCCATATTAAAGCACTTGGTCGGAGCAATACAGGTGATGCTTATATCGGCGCAGTCCTCTGATGCTGCCGCAAACGGCACGTATGATTTTCCCGGTGCTGTGATGTCGCAGTGTATCTCGTCTGATATGACCGTCACATTGTACTTCCTGCAGAGTGCACCTATTTTCGCAAGCTCATCCTTTGTCCAGATGATACCGCACGGATTGTGAGGGTTGCAAAATATCATAAGCGAGGTCTGTGGATTGGAAAGGTCATGCTCCAACCTGTCATAGTCCACAAAATATCTGCCGTTTTCGTATCCAAGCGGGCTTTCCTGCACATTTACGCCGTTATTAAATATGGAATTAAAAAATATATTGTATACCGGCGTCATGATAAGCACATTTTCACCAGGTGTTGTGAGCTTTCGCACTGTAGATGATATGGCCGGTACGACCCCTGTGCAAAAAATCAGGCTGTCTCTTTCGATTTTAAGCCCATGGCGTCTGTCCCACCACGAAATATACGCATCATTCCACTCATCCGGAATGATGGAATAGCCAAACACTCCGTGAGAAACACGCTCTGATATTGCCTCTATTATCTGTGGAGCTGTCTTAAAATCCATATCTGCTACCCACATCGGGAGCTCATTTTCTGCCACATCCCACTTTAGTGAGCCTGTATTTCTTCTGTCTACAACGGTATCAAAATCATACATAGATTATTTTCCCTCACATATTATCTTAGTCTTTGATGGGTCAACTCTGTCCTTTTCGATAGTCAGTGTGCCAATCTCCTTTGCCCTTATCACTCCGCTTGTCGGATTTAAAACACTGTCCACCTTACTGCAAATCTCTGCATCTACCGAAGAATACTCAAATGCCAATGTAGTATTTATGAGCTTACAGTTTTTCATAACGAGGTTGTCGATGTAGCAAAGCCCCTGCAAGCTCTCGATTGTGCAGTTTATAAGTGTCAGATTCTTTGCGTTCCAGCCAAGGTATTCACCTGTAATAAATGAATCATAGACTGTGACATTTTCCGTATTCCAGAAAGCATCCTTTGAGATAAGCTTTGAATCGTGCACCTCTACATTTCTTGAGCCGTCAAACGAATAGTTGCCGACCAGCTGGAAATTCTTCATGATAAGATTATTTGTATTCATGCCAAAATAATCTCCCTTTGCCGAGACATTCTCGATATCGACATGATCACAGCTCCAGAGAGTCTCCTGGGCATTTGGAAATGTCACATTTTTAAGCTTTAGGTTATTGCAGCGCCTGAAGTTCTTTGGTGCCTCAACTATTGAATCAGTGACAGAGATATTGTCAGTATACCAGACACCAGCACGCGCCATGTCAAACCATGTACAGTCCTTTACAGCTATGTCACTACAGTACCATAGCGGATATTTCCATCTAAAAAAACAGCCTGTCAGGCTAATGCCATGGCTCTCCTTAAGAGGTGACTCTCCGTCATCGAAAATTGTATCATATATATCCAGGTCGTTGCTTGCAAACAGGGCTCTTTCGCCTGTCAGAAACTCCTGATGGATTTGTTTTCTTTCGCTCATTATATATACTCCTTTTTCCCGGTAATTCTAAATAATTATCTGCCATAAAATCAAATAACCGCCGAGCACATAATATATGCAGCCCGACAGTTATCATTATACCCCAAACCCTACTGAATTTATAGTATTTTATATAAGTTTAATATTACAAAATTAATATTAAGAGCCTGATATTTACAGCTCAAGCCCGTCAAGTATGCTCTTAAGTGCATCAGCAGACTCCTTGAGCTTTAAAGCTTCCTCACCGTTTAACTCGATTGGGATATCGCTCTCCACTCCGTTTGCTCCAACGATTGCAGGCATTGAGAGAACCACACCGTCGATGCCGTACTGTCCATGCATCATGTGTGAAACAGGAAGAATAGACTTCTCATCACGCATGATTACCTCGCAGATACGTCTGACTGACATAGCGATACCATAATATGTCGCATGCTTTCGGTTGATTATCTCGTAAGCACTGTTCTTTACGTTTGCAGCGATTTCCTCTGTATTCTCCTTGTGCTTGTAGTGACCTCTCATCTCGCACATCTTGTGAAGCTCCACTCCGGAAACATTGGCTGATGACCATGCAACCACCTCACTGTCTCCATGCTCACCTACTATAAATGCATGTACGCTTCGGCTGTCCACCTCAAGATGCTCTCCAAGCGCGTACTTAAGTCTTGCACTGTCAAGCACGGTACCTGAACCGATGACACGCTCCTCAGGAAGTCCTGAAAGCTTCTGTGCCACCTGTGTTAAAATATCTACAGGGTTTGCAACGATAAGTAAGATTCCACCGAAATTTCTCTTTGCAATCTCCGGAATGATGCTCTTGAAGATTGCAACATTTTTATTTACCAGATCAAGTCTTGTCTCGCCCGGCTTTTGGCCTGCACCTGCAGAAACAACAATGATAGCAGCATCTGCCACATCATCATAACCGCCTGCATATATCTTCATAGGTCTGGCAAAAGGAATACCGTGGCTTATATCCATCGCCTCTCCCTCAGCCTTGTCCTTATCAGCGTCAATGAGAACTATCTCAGAAAAAAGACCGCTCTGCATAAGTGCAAAAACTGATGCCGAACCAACGAATCCACATCCGATCATTACAGCCTTTCTTGGGTTTGTCTTAACAACTGCGCTAGTTTTATTGCTCATGTACGTTCCTCTCTTTCTTAAACTATAATTCAAATAGTTGCTTTTTATTATAACTATTCATCCCAAACACAAATTCTCAATATCTGCTTTGTTATCAGTAGTTCTGAATAATTATCTTTTATTTATATTATACCCGCATTGTACATATAATCCGTTGTAAAAACAACAAATTACTTGATAAAATACAATCAATAGCCCATTGTTCCCATTTTTATACAATTTTAATGCAGATTTTTACATAAAAAGTGCAGTACTAAAAAGCAAACCGGACCAATACAGCTGAATGAATTGTCATTTAGCATATTGATCCGGTTATATTAAAATGCTGTATCCGCTTATTTTGTGCTTGAATTTCTGTACTCAAGCGGTGTCATTCCATACAGCTTCTTGAACTGTCTGTTAAAATGCTCCACGTTCTGATATCCTGCCTCGATTGCGATATTCTCAACAGTTGTGATGCTGTTTCTCAGCAGTGTACGTGCCTTCTTCATCTTGGCATTGGTGACCAGCTCTCCGAAAGTCTTGCCTGACTTCTCCTTTATGTACTTGGAGATATACGGCTCTGTCAGGTTGAACTGTGCAGCCATGTCTGCAAGCGATACCGTCTTGTAGTTGGCCTGGATGAAGTTGAGCATGGCAATATAGCGCTCATCCTTCACGTGACTGTCAGCCTTGGTGGCAAGATAATGGTTTACCGCAACAACAAGCGCTCCGATTGATGCCTTGATGATATCCTCATCCACACCTGCGCCCCAGAACATACTGCCGTCAACTGTGATACCCACATATGCCATAGCCTTTGATGAAGATCCGTGTGAAAGCGCATGCTCCTCGTATACAGTGAGCTCAAAGCTGATGTCAAAATACTGCTTAATTATATTGCTGACTGCATCGAGACGGCCGTTTCCATTGGCATCTACCTTTCTGGTGCTGTCATTGTGTAAAATAACTGCCTCTGCGAAAATGCCGTTTACCTGCTTAAAGTGGCACTCCGGTATAGTGAAATATGGATGAAAATCCACATAATTGTCTGTAAAGATACTGTGTACCCACTCAGGTGAAAGCTCCTTGTGCTCCTCGTCCGATACCTGCTTGACCATGTATCCGACCTGCTCTCTCATCTGCTGTGGCACATTGATACCGAAGCTCTGCTTAAGGATATATGCCACTCCGCCCTTTCCTGACTGGCTGTTGATACGGATAACATCAGCCTCGTATGTCCTGCCGACATCCTTTGGATCTATAGGCAGATATGGAACCGTCCACTTATCAAGCTTCTTTTCCTCTCTCCATGCCATGCCCTTTGAGATAGCATCCTGATGTGAGCCTGAAAAAGCAGAAAAAACAAGGTCTCCCGCATATGGCTGTCTCTCGCCTACCTTCATTCTGGTAAATGTCTCATACTTCTCCCTGATCTCAGGCAGATTTGAAAAATCAAGCTGTGGATCCACTCCGTGTGAGTAAAGATTCATGGCAAGTGTCACGATATCTACATTTCCTGTTCTCTCACCGTTTCCAAACAGCGTACCCTCTATCTCCTCAGCTCCTGCAAGCACACCAAGCTCTGATGTGGCAACACCGCAGCCTCTGTCATTATGAGGATGTAAGCAAAGCACTACTCCGTCTCTGTACTTGAGGTGCTTGTTGATATACTCTATCTGTGTGGCAAAAACATGTGGCATAGCATTCTCTACTGTGGTAGGGATATTGATGATGGCCTTATTATCAGCCTTTGGCTGCCATACATCAAGCACTGCGTTGCACACATCAACCGCATAATCCACCTCAGTGCCCGAAAAGCTCTCCGGTGAATACTGGAAACGGAAATTACCATCAGTCTCTGCTGCAAGGTCTCTCAATAAAACAGCCCCGTCAACTGCAAGCTGCTTTATCTCTTCCTTTGACTTCTTAAACACCTGCTCACGCTGTGCAACAGATGTGGAATTGTACAGATGTACAACTGCTCTCGGTGCTCCCTCAAGTGCCTTGAAGGTCTTCTTGATGATATGCTCTCTGGCCTGTGTCAGCACATGTATAGTGACATCATCAGGAATCATATCCCTCTCAATAAGAGCTCTCGTGAAATTGAACTCTGTCTCAGAGGCTGCCGGGAAACCTACCTCGATTTCCTTAAAGCCTATATCTACAAGCATCTTAAAGAAGTCAAGCTTCTCCTCAAGACTCATCGGCTCGATTAGAGCCTGGTTGCCATCACGTAAATCAACCGAACACCACAGTGGTGCTTTATCTATATAATCCTTCTTAACCCAGTCATAAGTGCATTCAGGAGGCAGAAAATAACTGCGCTCGTATTTTTCATATCCTTTCATCTTAAAACCTCTTTTCGTTTGAACTGATATAATTGTAACACATAAGCGCAGTTATTGGAATGATTATATTTAATCACTTTGATTGATGTAATTTAATTTTTTATAAAAAAATAATCAACTTTATTGATTTTGATTATTCTAATCAGATATTTAGGCTAAAATATCCGGCTAATCTTCTCTCTTATTACCCCAGAAAAACAATGCAACTGTTCCCGGACCGGTGTGGCTTCCTATAGTCGTACCGATATCATTTATCTCTACTTTTCCCTTCATCTTCGGGAAGGCAGCCTCAATCAGATCAGCTACGGCTTTAGCATCCTCATAGCATGCAGAATTCGATATATAGACCTTATCCGAATAATCGGCACCATCCTTGCAGAGTGCCTGCATCTTCACAAGCATCTCCTTTATTGCCTTCTTTTTGGTGCGGATTTTCTCACGCACAATAAGTTTTCCCTCATTGCTCACATTCATGAAAGGACAGATATTCAGCACATTTCCAACGAATCCCGCGGTCTTTGAGATACGGCCGCCCCTGATAAAAAATGTAAGGTCTGATGAGAAAAACCAGTGATTCACCTCAAGTCTGTGCTCCATGGTCCAATCAGCCAGTGTATCAATATCCATGCCGCTATCCCTAAGGTCAGCGAGCTTATCCATCAAAAGACCAAAGCCTGACGATGCTGCCAGCGAATCAATCACATATATCTTTCTGTCAAGGTATTCCTCCTCGAGAGCCTCCTTTGCAAGCCTTGCCGAGTTGACTGTACCTGATATACCAGAGCTTAGTGTACAGTGAAGCACATCATATCCCTCATCCAGAAACTGCCTGAAGTACTCCATGTACTCCTCCTGATTGATCTGCGAGGTCTTTGTCATGGCACCTGCCTCCATTGCCTTGTAGAAATCCGGCAGTGGCATGGACTGTCCTAAATCATCCATATACTCTTTGCCGTCGAGCTCATAGTGAAAGCACGCGTACTTAATATTCCTTAAAAGCATATGCTCTTTGGTAAGATCTGCTGTTGAACAGCAGCTAATCACATAATTTGACATATTATTTTCCTTTATTTTTATTATATATAGTCAGATACATATGGTATCTCATGGTACAAAATATCATCAAGCTTTGCAACAGCATCATATGTAGTCTGTATTTTGCCCATCTGCAAAAGCTTCTCCGCACTCTTGTAGCCCAAAAGCAGTGTGGTAAATGTGCCAATAGACATGCTAATGTGATACTGCGGCTTTTTGTCGGTGAGAGCACAGTGCCCTTTCTCAAAATCAATGACGAATGTGCCATTGTTCCATGGCAGAAGCTCATCCTCTATCTCGAAGCTAAAGCAGCCGCTTGGACCATCCGGGTCACAGTTGTACTGTGAAATAAACTGCGCCACGTCGATGATTCTGCCCATGGCGTATGGTCTGATCGTCTCCTTTATATCACTATCGTCGAGCTCAAAAGCGATGGGCTCGCTGTAATAGTTGTTGCCTCTGACCTCATCAATCATGGAATCGTGCGCATGAATGTACTCCCACAGACCAAGCTGCGCCTCACGGTTTAAGTAGATGAGCTCCTTGATGTGCATGACATCGGAGCTGATAAGATACACCATATAGCCACACGGTTCATCATCCTCGTTATAGTAGATGGCAACCATCGTATCGTCCTCATCCCAGCGGAAGTACTCCTCCCAAGCCAGATTGTTTCTGTACAGACAGCCGTGAGTCTTCGCGGCAAAGTGAGTATGAAGCTTCTTAAACTGCTCGTCATCCCACTGCACACGGCGCACATAGCCCGGCTCCTTAAGCTTTGTAGGAATCTGTCTGTCCTTTATCACATATGTCATCTTGTTTGAGATAATCTCCCAGCCAAGCCCTCTGTAAAGAGGTATGGAGTATGGATACAAAAGAGCAAACGACTTGTTGCTATCGCGCATCCTCGTAAGACTCTTTCTCATAAGCTTCTTCATGAGACCATGGCCTGTGTACTCAGGATATGTGCACACACTTGTGACAAAGCCTACCTCGTAGCGCTCACCATATATATTCATATCGAGCGGATATACCGCAAACTGAGCCACAAGCTCCTCTTTTTTGTCTATGATATTGAAGCAGCCAAGCACATCAGCTCTCTCAAGCACCGGAAACTTCGACTGCTTGATTTCATCATCCTTCCAACCGGTCTCGGCAAGATCTGCCTCTGTTACCTGAAAAGCATAACGAAGCAGTGCATTGTATTCCTCCGCATCATCCTTTGTCAATACTCTTATCTTAAATTCATCTGATTTAAAAGAATGCATAGTGTCCTTTCTCGCCTGTCTTTACTGTATACATCAGATCGTCCGCCTTCTTAATCAGCTCAGTAATCTGACTCTCACTGGTGACATTTCTCTCATATGAAATACCAATAGAACAGGTGATATTCTTCTCCTCATTAAACTCTACGTCATGATTCAGGTATTTCTTTATCTGGCTTCTGAAGCCATCAGCCTCTGCAATCCTCGCATAGATGTCCTTCGCAATATTCTCAAGCTCGTATCTGGCACAGGACTCAATAACTATGATAAACTCATCACCGCCATATCTGCTCACAAAGCCTCTGTCCTTAGCAACTTTCATGAATACAAAAGCCATCTCCTTAAGTATCAGATCTCCTACATCATGACCATACGTATCATTATAATGCTTGAAGTTGTCCAGATCAATAAACATAAGCCCCACATCCATACCACCGGATGTCACACTTATGCGCTTCTCAAGCTTTTCAATCTCCTGATACATGCCTGCTCTATTGTATATGCCTGTCAGCATATCGGTAACTGCGGCCTGCTTGAGTCTCCTGTTCATCTCATTGGCCTTCTCATTGGCCTCAATACGGGCAATTGAATACTCAAGCTCTCTGAATAATAGCTTGAAAATGCTCAAATCATCCTCGTTGAGCATGTATCGCTCTATGGAGCCATGCCAGTTATCCTTCATGCGCACATATGCTATGAGAACACTTGAAAGCGCATCATTCTTGATAAAAGGCACCGCTACAAATGAACATACATCATCCACGCCGAAATACGAGATGACATTTTCATACTCGTAGAAGCCCTCTGCAATCTTTGATGTGGCAATGCCCTCCGGATAGTCTATCATGATATCACATATGCCCTTTATAACCTCATCTGTCATATCACAGCCCGTATCATTATAAAGCACCTGTGGCTCCTTCGCGTGCAGATCTATGATCAGCGCACAGTCAAGACTGAAATGATTGATGAAATTGCTCATGGCATTTTCAATCATGGTGTCCTTCTTCTGGTCATTGACATCGATAATGGTCTGCCATATGGAAATAAACTCCATCTGACGCTTTGAGCCCTGATAATCCTTTTCGAGCCCATGCTGCTTTACAAGCATATTAATCTGCCGCTCATTGATATGGCCATCACTCAGTGACTCTAGGTTGATATTTTTTAACATGTCAAGCGGAGCTGCCTCTGCTATTTCATGCATCCTTTTATTGTGTGCCTCTAAAAGTATTCTCTCATGCTCTATAAGCTCATTTTTGCCGAGCAGCTCAAACAGCTTCATCCTGCTTTCCCTGTATATCGAATATGCAAAAAATTCGTTTCCCTCCGCATTAACGAGATATCTCTCCGCATCCTCAAAACGTAAAAAGGCTTCTTCCTTTTCACCATCGTGCCACAAGAGCATGGCTGATGCAAAGGAGTAAAGGAACATCTCATCATCGCATCTGGAATAGTCATGGACTGCCTCAGTTCTTGTGGTGTCAATTACTCTGTAGATGACATAATTAAGAAACTGCTTGCAGCTGAGCAGATAGCGCTCACAGCTGAATCTGTCACCCGAAAATATAGATGCAAGCGCAAGAAGCGCATATACCTTACTCGTGTTGCACACTCTTAAGCTGTTTAGATGAAGCTTTATAATAGTCTTCATGGCAACTAAAAGTGCATGGACAGCCTCCTTATAATTGCCCTGCATGATATAGTTAAGAGACTTGTTATAATACACCTCAGCTATATCCTCCGGCATCTTCAGGTAATATAACATATTGATTGCAGCATTGTAATAATTGTCAACCAGCTCATTTTTACCCATGGCACTTAAATTGTAGCCTATAGACGTAAGCACTCTCGCAACATATATATTGCCGTGCCCCTTCATGAACTCGTATGTACGGATAACATATAAAAAGGCTATCTCATTGAGACCGCTTGTGCTGGCAAGCATGATGGTCTTTTGATATGCATCATACACAAGCTGCTCATTTCCTATCTCCTTCGCAAGCTCAAGCCCCTTCGTAAAATGCTTTAGTAATGATTCATCATAAAAGGACTGCTTCACCACATCCCGGCTATTGTCGTATGCGTAAATATATATATGTGCCAAATGATTCCTGTAGCCGTGCTTTATGAGCTTTTCTATAATTTCATCACTGACAGGTATATCCTGTACACAGAAGAATATATTGTACCAGCCTGACATCTTTATCATGACTGACAAAAGCTCTGCCTTAAATATCAGTGTGTCATCCTCTGCCAAAACTGCATAGTCATAGGCACTCTTTGCACTGTTTCCGGCCTTCTCAAGCTTGCCCTGATACATATAGCAGGTGCCCTTCATGAAATAATACAGCGAAAGATAATGCTCACTGTCATTTTCCGGTATCAGCGCCTTGTATTCATTCGTGAGCTCAATCGCTTTGGACATCTCTCCAAGTAAAACAGACGTCCTTGCATAGACCATATAAAAGCGGCGCAGGCTTTTCTCATCAATCCATGCATCCTCAAACTTAAGCTTATGCTCTATAATGCGGCAGCCTCTCCTTGCCTGCTCAAAATCCAGAAACTCCATGATATTTGATGCTTCCTGGATGCTCTGCTCAAAGTTCATAGTGATATACAGCTCATCATCATTTGTAGTTTTTACGTTATTTTTAAGCGGTCCGGCACTGCCTATATAGTATATGGCGCTCCTGTCCTCAAGCGACTCAACTATACGATCCCACACCTCAACAGTACTGTCAGTACCCTTGACTATGGCATTGACACCTAACACGATACCGATATTGGCGCATGGATTGTCAATCAGATACTTGATGGTCTCAATTGAACTCTTAGACGCCATCTGGAATCTGTTTATCACAATCATCAAAGGCTTCACCTCAGAAAGCTTCTTGAGCATGTCAGCTATGGCCATCGTCATGCGTCTCTGCTCATATGCCACCTCATTTAACAGCACTGTCTCCTCTCTGAAGCACTCAACTGTCTCATAATAGCTGTTTAACACCTGTCTGTGCAGATAGTACACACCGCACTCCTTCTGGAAATCATCAAAGCTTCCGCCTATAAAGCGCCTGTGCATATTGCATATGATGTCCAAAAATGGCTCATAAGCTCCGACCAGCGTATTGTAAGAGAACTCACTGTATGCAAAAAAGACGTTATCCTCATTGCTTTGATAACGTCTTATAACCTCAAGATTTTCAATCGAAAAATCATTGCTATAATTCGCCATTACGATATTTCGAGTCTCTTTTCCTATGCGATTGTAAATCTGCTCGATTACCCCGCTATAATACTTCTCTATCATCTAATTACCCCATCATGTTCCAAAGCCGACACAGTGTATATCAATCCTCCTGTAATCAGGCTTTTCCGAAATAATCCTAAAACCATAGTAGACCAAAACTCCTAAAAAGTCAATCTTTTGACTCAATAATGATAAATTTTCCTCTATGGATATCAATCAGTGCATGATCATCGACTATTTCATTGGATATGCCAAGCGATGTAAATCTGTCAAAGGAATAATCCGTAACAGGATACTTAAAGCCTCTAAGGCTCACCTCATTGTCGTCTGTCACTGCTATAAGCGAAACAAACCTGCCATATTGGGCTGATTTTTCAATGGTTACGGGCTTATCCGCCATCCTTATACGGTTGTTTGTGTCGATAATGCTGATATCAGTTTTACTTTCCAATCCTATTCCCAAGAGTGAAATATTGCCGAGCACATGGTCTATTCTGCTTCCTGTTGCTCCAAGCATCACTATGCTTCTTGCACCCTCGCTTATGGCAAGTCTTATGGCATACTCCGTATCAGTATCATCCTTTATGGGATTGAGCCTGTGTATCTCGGTCTGTCCCTTTCTCTCAAAAAACTCCAAGGCCTTTGTCGTGGCTGAATCGAAATCACCTACAATTATATCAGGCGTGACACCGTTTTCGTACAGGAAATCCATTCCGCTGTCAGCCGCAATTATGGCATCTATTCCATCAGTCTTTATCTCATTTAAGCCGAATTCCTTATCTATTTTTCCACCACATACAATCAAATACCTCATTTTATCCACCTTCTTATAAATAACATATCCACATTTGCTACAGCCCCGGAAGCATTTCTGTTTTAACCTGCATCTGTTACATCATGATATTCAGAAAACCCTTTACATTTTCTTCTATATCTCCGCTAAACACCGCACTTCCCGCAACAATGATATTGGCTCCTGCTGCAAGCAGTGTCTCCACGTTCTCAAGATTAACACCACCGTCCACCTCGATATCAGCCTTATTTGCGGTTTTCTCAAGAAGTGCCTTTAAGTCGCGCACCTTGTCTACAGTGTACGGAATAAGCTTTTGTCCTCCAAAGCCCGGATTTACAGTCATGATAAGCACCATGTCCACCTTTGGAAGCACATACTCTATGGCTGAGAGCGGAGTAGCCGGATTTAATGCTACACCTGCCAGTATTCCCTTTTCTTTTATTGCCTCGATTGTCCTGTCAAGATGCTTACATGCCTCCGCATGGACTGTGATGATATCTGCTCCTGCTGTCGCAAAATCATCTATATATCTGACCGGCTCATCTATCATCAGATGCACATCAAACATACGCTCTGTGCACTTTCTGATTGTCTTTATGACCGGCAGTCCTATTGATATGCTTGGAACGAAGCTGCCGTCCATAACATCTATATGCACATACTGTGCTCCGGCCTCATCAAGCTGCTTAAGCTGCTCTCCGAGTATTGAATAATCCGCTGATAAAATTGATGGTGATAAACAGTTCATGTTTTCCTCCGTTTGATTATGCTTTAAATTAATACTTTTGTCTGTTTTTAAGCTCCTCATATAAAAGCTTATAATTATCATACCGCACCTGCGATATTTTCCCATCTGCAAGAGCTTCCTTCACGCCGCAGTCCGGCTCATTTATATGACTGCAGCCCTGAAACCTGCAATATGGCTCATACTCTACAAACTCCGGATAACATGTCCACAGATCTTCCTTTTCAAAGCCCGGCACATCCATCGAGCTGAAGCCGGGTGTATCCATGATATACGTGCCATCCTTTATCGGGATAATCTCAGAATGTCTGGTCGTATGCTTTCCGCGCTCTATTTTCTCACTTATATGTCCGGTCTCCATCTGCACATCATCCTGCAGACAGTTGATGATAGATGACTTGCCAACTCCCGAGGGACCTGCAACCGTGGTCGTCCTTCCCTCTAAAATGTGCTTTATCTCATCTATACCCTCACCTGTTTTCGTGCTGGTAAAAAGCACTCTATAGCCAGCCGGCTCGTATATGCTTTTAAGCTCCTGCTGCTCTTTAGGTGTGATTAAGTCCTTTTTGTTGAAGCATATGGTAACCGGGACATGCTGGTACTCCATCATACACAAAAACCTATCAAGCAGGTTGAAATTGGGATCCGGCTTTGCGGATGCAAAAATAACCAGGGCCATGTCTATATTGGACACAGCCGGCCTGATAAGTTCGTTTTTCCGTGGCAGTATACGCTCGACATTGCCTATGTGCTTTTCATCATCGAGGACTGCTATGTCGACGATATCGCCAACCAGCGGCTTTATCTTTTGTTTTCTGAAGGTGCCTTTTGCTTTGCACTCGTAGAGAATGCCGCCTGTGGCAGTTTCTTTTGCTTCTTTGGTTTCTTCTACGTAGACGTAGTAGAAGCCGGCAATTCCTTTAATAATTTTTCCTGTCATGGTTTTCCTTGTGTGCTTTTGTATTTGCAGGAGTCACGCTTTCGGCGGGGTGCATGCCGCGCTTTGAGGTTGTGTGGGTGGCGGGGGCAGGCATATATTCCTCTTAAAAAATATGAAGCCAGCCCCGAGCTCTCCTACGGACAGGCTATGGCTTGCTCTGCCCTATTCTTTCCTCGGTAGGTTTATGGCACCCCGGGGCAATTCATATTTTTTTCTCGGAACACATGCCTGCCCCGCTTCCTTAGTTTCTCTCCGCGAGTTCAGGTTTTCGTCCGCGGGTTGGTGTGGGAGTGGGGTGCGGATTGCACCACTTCGTGGGTGCTATCCGGTGGCTACAATAAAGACATGTATTGTGTTGCTGTTTTGTGTGCTATATGTGTATTGTGTGTATTTACAAATATGATGGCGATACGGAAAACTTGACGTAGCTGCGCTACGGCTCGTTTTCCTCATGCTCATTTTTTATAATATTAACAATCAATATCATACAAATAGTTATCTAACAGTAACTTCCTTAGTTGCAGTCTTTCCCGATTCTCTATTTTCAGTTCCATCTTCATTTGTCGTAACTAAATCATATGTCCATTTTACTGTTGCAATTGCTGATGAACCATCAATTGTTCCAGATACTGTAACCGAAGCACCCGTTACATTACCAGAAGCATATTCTTTCTCATCATCATGCAGACTATATGTTCCTGATATATTTTCTGCTTTTGCACCCTCTGGTATATCCAATGACAATGTCGTTGAAACCTTCTTTGAAACCTGCTGCTTACCCTTACTGAGTGTCAGTGTGATTGTGGTGCCTGCGGCTACGGTTTCGCCGGATTTGGTCTGGCTGATTACGCTGCCGGCGGGTACTGTGTCGCTGTACTGGGAGTCGGCATAGGTGTACTTGAGCCCTGCTCCTGCGAGGGCGCTTTCTGCATGTGACTGTGAGGCACCTACTACGTTTGGCACGGTGATTGGCTTCTGGCCCGGTGAGAGGGTGACTGTTACTGTGCTGCCCTTTGCGGCCTGTTTCTTTGCTGATGGTGACTGTGCTGTTACTACATCTGCTGCTACACTGTCATTGTAATCTCCATACTCGAAGGTGACACTAAAGCCTGCTGACTCGAGTGTACTCTTTGCTGAGCTCTTGGTCTTTCCGATTACACTTGGTATCTTGACCATCTCTGATGTACTATCACCTTTTCCTGCGATAACTACATTAATCTGTGAACCACGCTTTACTGTATCTCCGCCCTTGACATCCTGCTCAAGGATTGTGCCATCCTTTTCATCTGACTGCTTTGTCTCAAATGCAAATACTGTGAGGTCAAGCTTTAAGCGGTCTACTGCCTTCTGAGCATCCTCCACTGACATGCCTCTGATGTCAATCATCTGGCCCTCTGTCTCAGTCTGTGTCTCTGACTCTGATTCAGACTCGGTCTGTGTCTGTGACTCTGTCTGCTGTGACTCTGAGTTCTTTTTGCCGCCAAACTTAAACACTCCTGCCACTGAAAGTGCAAGATATATGATAACTATTACAATGATTACGGCTGTTACTATACCCATGATTGTGATTGCTTTATCCATCTTTGGATTTAAAAGCTTGCCGTCATCATCATCGTCTTCGTCTTCTTCGTCATCATCGTCGTCTAAGAGTGACTCATCATATTCATCATCATCGTCTTCATCGTCAGCATACTCATCACCATTATCTGCATCGGTATCATCATCGTTTAAGTCCTCTGCGACACCCCTGCCCTCTTTTATCTTGTCAAGCTCCTCCGGGCTTATAACCTTGGTCTTGCCACCGTCAACGAGTGGTGCTATTGTGACGAAATCCTCATCAGGATGCGCAAGAGAGCGCCTTATGTCTGTGAGAAGCTCCTCAATAGTCTGGTATCTGCGGTCCGGTGTCTTTTGTGTACACTTTAAGATGATTTTCTCAAAGCTGATTGGCAAATCCGGTGCGTAGATGCTTGGTCTTGCAATCTCCTCCTGTAAGTGCTGCAGTGCAACTGCCACTGTGGTATCACCGTCAAACGGTACACGGCCTGTAACCATCTCAAACATTACGATTCCCAGTGAGTAAATATCACTTCTGCCATCGACGAAGCCGTTTCTTGCCTGCTCCGGAGATGCATAGTGTACTGAGCCCATCACATCTGAGCTTATTGTATTTGAAGATGTAGCCTTTGCAATTCCAAAGTCTGTCACCTTTACCTTGCCATCTGTAGAAATAATGATATTCTGCGGCTTGATATCACGGTGGATGATATTTTTATTGTGAGCGGCCTCTATGCCCCTTGCCACCTGGATTGCAATACTTGCAGACTCCTTGAATGACAGCTGGCCCTTTTTCTCGATATAAGTCTTAAGTGTGATGCCCTCGACATACTCCATGACAATGTAGTACAGACCATTCTCGCTGCCTACATCATAGATATTTACGATATTCGGATGCTCAAGTCCTGCTGCTGACTGTGCCTCAGCACGGAACTTGGTCACAAATGAACTATCCTCCGAAAACTCCTGCTTTAAAACCTTTATAGCTACAAAACGGCTCAGTATATGGTCTTTTGCCTTGTATACATCAGACATGCCGCCTGCGCCAACCTTGCTTAGGATCTCATATCGATCCGATAAAAAACTTCCTATCTCTAACATCTGTTATTACCTCGTCTTAAAATGGTTTAATAATCATTACAGTGATATTATCGCGGCCACCGTTTGCATTGGCCATGGCGACAAGCTGTGACGCTGCTGTCTCGATATTATCATTTTGCCTAATAGTATCGCATATTTCTTTATCTCTCACCATATTGGTAAGTCCGTCTGTACACAGAAGAATCCTGTCGTCCTCACATAGCTCGACCTCAAAAAAATCTGCCTCCACATGATCTGCTGCCCCGACAGCTCTCGTGATGATATTCTTGTCCGGATGAACTCTCGCCTCGTCGGCATTTATCTCACCCATCCTGACCATCTCATCAACCAGTGAATGATCCCTGGTAATTTGTCTGATCTGCTCTGTGCCACCTACAATATAAAGCCTGCTGTCACCTATATTGGCCACAAAAAGCTTGTTTCCTATAATAGTTCCTACGACTAAGGTGGTACCCATTCCACGCTTAGCTTCATCCTCACGAGACTCAGCCACCAAAAGCTCATTTGCCTTGTTGATAGCCTCTTTGATGATGGATACCGGTTCATCCCCGGCATTTCTCGATACCGATGCAACCACACGCTCTATAGTGTATCTGGAAGCATAGTCACCGGCTTTGTGTCCTCCCATTCCATCTGCTACGATGAAAAGATTCGGAAGATTTCCTACTGCAGTGTCAGACGAGAAATAAAAATCCTGATTCATCTCACGAATAGCACCTGCATCCGTAATGGAAAACGTCTTCATCTAGTTTATTCCTCTCTCTTTATCTATATGCTTCTTGCGAAGCTGTCCACAGGCACCGTCTATATCTCTGCCCATTTCCCTTCTAATAGTAACATTAATTCCGTTTTTTTCAAGCCTATTTTTAAAAGCCTCTATAACACCCTTGTTGGACTGCACGTAGTCGCGCTCCTTTATCGGGTTTACCGGAATCAGATTTATATGGCAGTTCATGCCATGCACGAGTGCCGAAAGCTCTGTTGCATCCTCGGCTGTATCGTTCACTCCGCCTACCAGGCTATACTCAAAGGTGACTCTGCGGCCGGTCTGTGCAAAATAATATTTGCATGCATCGACCACATCATGTATATCATAGCTGTTTGCAACCGGCATGAGAGCTTTTCTCTTTTCCTGGTTGGAGGCATGCAGTGAAAGCGCCAGCGTGATAGAAAGCTTTTCATCTGCAAGCTGTCTCATGCGCGGTACGAGACCACATGTGGAAACTGTCAGATTGCGCTGGCTGATATTGATACCGTTTTCATCAGTAAGAAGCTCTATAAAGCGCAGCAGATTGTCGTAATTGTCAAGCGGCTCACCTGTCCCCATGACAACTACATTTGAGATGCGCTCTCCTATGTCCTTGCCTATCTGATAAATCTGGTCAATCATCTCAGACGGCCTAAGCCCCCTAACGAGACCGTCAAGAGTAGATGCACAGAATCTGCACCCCATCCTGCAGCCAACCTGCGAAGATATGCATACAGAGTTTCCATGCTTGTACTTCATAAGCACACTCTCTATGACATTGCCATCGTCGAGTGCAAAGAGATATTTTCTCGTGCCATCGAGCTTTGACACCTGCACCTCCTCTTTTTTTAGCGAGATGAGTATTGCATTGTCCTTTAATACCTGTATGAACTTTTTTGAAATATTGGTCATCTCATCAAAGCTGTCCACATGCTTCACATGAATCCACTCATATATCTGCTTCGCACGGAATTTCTTTTCTCCGAGCGATATGATAAACTCTGTGAGCTCGTCCATATTCATTGATTTGATGTCAGTTAGTTGTTCTTTTATCTGTTCCATATCATTTTTATTAAGTCTGCATTTAACTATTGTTTTATAAATGTTTTTTCTTATTTGTTTTGCTTATTGTTTATTACTTCACTAATTATATCCTGAAATCTGGTTTCGTAATTAAAATTCATCATTTAAATCTGCATAAACAAATTCTTCTAATTCGAACCAATTTATATTTATTAATTCATGATTTATTTTAATATCATAATTTGCTTTTTATGAATCTTGCAATAAAGAATCCGTCACTTCCATGCTCACCGGGCAGTATCTGTTTCATTCCGGTGCCCTCAGCAAAGTTCTTATCCAACTCAAACTCCGGATGCTTTTCGATAAACCACCTCACATTGTCCTCATTCTCAGCCTCATCTATCGTACATGTACTGTACACGAGCACTCCGTTTGGCTTCACGTATGTATGCACGGTATCAAGTATCTGTCTTTGAAGAGCGGCAAGCTCATCTACAGACTCAGGCGTCATCTTGTAGCGGATATCCTTCTTTCTGCCGAGCACTCCAAGCCCTGAGCACGGCAGATCACAAATGAGTATATCTGCCTTTCCCGCCGAATCAGCATCAGGTACTGTGGCATCCCACACCTCTGCCGACATATTGTTAAGGCCATGCCTTTCTATATTTTCCTCAATCATATCGACCTTGTTATCGGTCAGGTCACGTGCGAGCACATGGCCGCTTCCCTGCAAAAGCTCAGCTATATGGGTGCTCTTGCCACCCGGTGCTGCGCATACATCTATCACATAGTCGCCCTTCTTTGGAGCAGCCGTCTGTGCAACAAGCATGGAGCTGATATCCTGCACATAGAAAAGTCCGTCTCTGAAGCTCTGCAAGCCATTCAAATAATCAAATCCAGATATAACAAACGCATAATTAAGTTCATCAACCGCTGTGACCGTCACACCCTCTGCCTCAAGCGTCGCGCGAAGCTCATCCGGAGTACACCTGGTCAGGTTTGTCCTGATGCTTATGGTGCTCTTACTGTGAAAGGCCTTGAAAATCTCCTCTGCCTTCTTCTCTCCGTATGCCGCAACAAATCTGTCCACTATCCACTGTGGCATGGAGTATCGGATGCTTAATGTATCAAACTGTACTGAATCTATATTTCTTGCAATATTTCTGAGCACACCGTTTACAAAGCCCGAAAGCTGTGCAAACTTATGCCTCTTTGCAAGCTTCACCGCCTCATTGCATACAGCTGAATCCGGCACCGCGTCCATGTACTTTATCTGGTAGACGCTCATGCGAAGAAGGTTTCTGATGAAGGGCTTCATCTTCCTTACCTTTGTCTTTGAAAAAGAGTCTATGATGTAGTCGAGCTGCAGCATATACTCGATAGTGCCGTCAACAAGCCTCGTCATAAAGGCTCTGTCCTGCTTTGACAGATACTGATACTTGTCAAGCACACTACGAAGCACGATATGTGAAAATGCTCCACGCTCATTAATCTCAATAAGCATCTCAAGGGCAAGCTCACGCGTATCTACAGAGTGCTCATTATGCGCTGTCACGTTTGATTTTGCCGGTCTGCCCGGTATATTATTTTTGTTTATTTGGCTATTTTTATTATTATGATTATTTTTACTATGATTATTTATCATGATGATGTTTCCGAATAGTTACATATACATTTAATTTTCTAACTAATATATCCAATTTGAACTGCCACCCTGTAAAATCACAGGCAAACAGAATCTAAAACAATATCAGTCGTCACGCCTGCGTCCGTTTGTGATAAGTATGATACGAAGGAGCTGTAAAATAGCAGCCGCCGCACTGGCTACATAGGTAAGTGCCGCTGACTTGAGCACCCTTCTTGTGTACCTAAGCTCGTCATCTGCAAGTATGCCCTGTGTACGAAGCATGACAAGCGCACGTCTTGAAGCATCAAACTCTACCGGCAATGTCACGAGCTGGAAAAGCACTGCTGCCGAAAACAGCAATATGCCTATATCAATAATAAGCCCTGACGAGCGTGTGTTAAATAATAAGCCGATAAGTATGACCGGCCATGCAAGCATTGAGCCAAAATTAGCTACAGGCACAAGTGCACTCCTGATTGAAAGAGGTGCATAGCTTTTTGCATGCTGTATAGCGTGTCCACACTCATGGGCTGCTACGCCAAGTGCTGCGACCGATGTGGCATTGTACACAGGATCAGATAAATTCACTGTTTTGGTGCGCGGATCGTAGTGGTCCGTCAGACTACCTGACACATGACGCACCTGCACATCATATATGCCTGCCGCCTGAAGCACTCTCTGAGCCACCTGCGCACCATTCATGCCTGACATGCTTCTTAGCTGTGAGTATTTATTAAATGTACCTTTAACTCTTGCCGATGCAATCATACATATCACTGCACCTATCACAACGAGTATATATGTCGGATCCCAGTAATAATATCCCATGTATCATCTCTCCTTGCTGCTTATTATAATGCGTGTAGTAGTTTGTCAATAGTTACTTATAATGAATAACTATAATGTGAAGAACGAGCCCTCTTCCACATGACAGCCTCTCAAAAATGAGCCTGTATCCATGCGCTTCTTGCCCTGGAGCTGTACCTCTACTAAAGATAATGCTCCTTTTCCTGTCTGTACATACATATCATTTTTTCCGATATGATAAATACAGCCCGGCTCATAATCATCGCTGCCGTCAATCACCTTTGCACTCCACACCTTAAATGTCTTACCATTCAGGTGGGTGTATGCGCTCGGCCATGGATTAAGCCCCCTTATAAGCCTCTCAATCTCAACAGCCGGCTTTGTCCAGTCGATAAAGCCAAGCTCCTTACTGATCATTGATGTATGTGTTGCCTCCTCGCTGTTTTGAGGAGTATACTCTGCAGTGCCATCCTCTATCATCTTCATGGTCTCCACACACAGCTTTGCTCCCTCTGCTGAGAGCTTATCAAACAGGCTGCCGCCGGTCTCATCAGGTGCGAGTCTGACTGTACTCTTTGCAATCATATCGCCGGTATCGACGCCCTCATCCATCCTCATGGTAGTGACACCTGTAAACTCGTCACCGTTAATCACAGCCCACTGGATAGGAGCCGCACCTCTGTACTTTGGCAAAAGTGAAGCATGCACATTGATACAGCCGTATCGAGGCATATCAAGAATACTCTTTGACAGAATCTGTCCAAAAGCAACCACGATTATTATATCTGCATTAAACTTTCTGAGATACTCTATATTAGCAGTCTCTCTTATTTTAACCGGCTGGAATACCTCAATACCGTGCGAAAGCGCACACTCCTTGACCGGTGTATACTGCATTGTCTTGCCGCGGCCCTTTGGCTTGTCGGGCTGTGTGACAACCAGTGCCACCTCGTGCCCTGCCTCTATAATTGCCTCAAGTGTTCCCACCGAAAAGTCCGGTGTTCCCATGAAAATTACTCTCATCTTACTGCCTCCCAGATATTTTCCAAGCTCAGATAACAAATGTCATCCTAATGATTACTCCTGTGTATCCTCATATGTCACATCGTGAAGTGCGCCCTCAACCTTCTCCACATAGAGATGTCCGTCGAGATGGTCAAGCTCGTGGCAGATACATCTGGCCAAAAGCTCTTCTCCCTCTATCTCATACTCATTCATATCCTCGCCCATGAAGCGAGCCTTTACATAATTCGGGCGGGTCACCTGTCCGGCTTTTCCCGGTACTGAAAGACAGCCCTCATCGCCGGTCTGCTCTCCGTCAGACTCGATAATTTCAGGATTAATCATCACGATTGGACCCTCGCCCACATCGATAACAACGATCCTCTTTAATATGCCAACCTGTGGTGCGGCAAGTCCTACACCATTAGCCTCATACATAGTCTCAAGCATATCATCAATAAGTGTTACTATCTTTGGAGTCACCTCCGTAACCTCTCTGCAGACCTTGCCAAGTACAGGGTCTCCCTCCACTCTAATAGTTCTAAGTGCCATAATTGCCTCCTTCTATATCTATCAAAATCCACTCATCGGATTGAAATCAAATGAGATATTAGCATGTTTCATTGCCGTATCAGCTTTCACAGCCTGCTCTATGACATCCTTTATGGAAATGAGCGCCGCATAGTCAGATGTCTTCATGTAAATCACCTTGCGGTATATGTCATTTACCTTGGCGATGGTCGCATCCGCAGGACCGATGAGCTGAATCAGATGCCTGTCATCAGGGCTTTGATTTTCATCTGTATGCGATATCATCTGCGACGCTATATCGTACACTTGCTGTGCCATGCTACTGCACTCACTCTCATCAGGCGATGTGACATGTACTAAAAGCATATTCCATACAGGTGGATAGTTCATAAGCCTTCTGTACTCTATCTCCTTATCGTAAAAAGCCTCATAATCCTGCTCTTTGGCAGTCCGGATGGCATAGTGGTCAGGGTCGTAGGTCTGGATAACCACATTGCCGGGCAGCTTTCCTCTGCCGGCGCGCCCTGCCGCCTGGGTCAGCAGAGCAAAGGTGCGCTCCGCCGCATGAAAATCATTCACATGCAGTGACATATCCGCCGCCAGCACACCAACCAGCGTGACATTTGAAAAATCATGTCCCTTTACAATCATCTGCGTACCGATAAGTATATCGGCCTCATGATTGGAAAATGCCTGCAGAATCTTCTCATACGCATCCTTCGCCCTCGTGGTGTCATAATCCATGCGCAGTATACGTGCCTGTGGAAAACGCTTTGCCACCATCGCTTCTATTTTCTGCGTGCCGGCCTTAAAGCCGCTAATGTACTTCGAGCCACAGCTCGGACACACCTTAGGCACCGGCTGTCTGTAGCCGCAGTAGTGACAGACCATCACTCCGCCGCTATGTTCACTGAGTGATACATCGCAATGAGGACATTTTACCACAAAACCGCACGCTCTGCACGACATAAATGCCGATTTGCCCCTTCTATTTAAAAAAAGCATGGTCTGCTGGCCATTTAGAAGCCGCTCCTCCATAAGCTCCTGAAGCCTGGTGGAAAGAATCGAGCGGTTTCCCTCACGAAGCTCCTGCCTCAAATCGACAACCTCACACTTTGGAAGAGGTCTGTCGTCCACACGCTTATCCAGCTCCAAAAGCCTGTAAACGCCTGTCTTTGCCTTGTAATAGCTATCCACCGACGGTGTTGCAGAGCCAAGTACCACAATAGCATCGGACATGCGCGCGTACTCTATCGCCACCTCCCTGGCATGATAGCGTGGCACCGACTCGCTCTTGTATGAATTCTCGTGTTCTTCATCTATTATGATAAGTCCTAAATTTGAAAAAGGTGTGAACAGCGCCGACCGCGGGCCAATCATGATGTCAATATCACCATTCTTAGCTCTCTCAAACTGGTCATAACGCTCACCATTTGAAAGTCTTGAATTGATTATCGAAACCCTGTTCCCAAATCTGGCAAAAAAACGCATCACGGTCTGGTAAGTAAGGGCAATCTCGGGAATCAGCACAATCGCCTGACGCCCGGACTGTATACAGTGTGCGATAAGCTCCATGTACACCTCTGTCTTGCCGCTTCCGGTGACACCCTTAATCAGATAAGTATTTCTAAGACCGGCGGCAATGTCGCCTTCTATCGCATCAACCACACTCTGCTGCGCGGCATTCAGTACCTTATCATAGGTGTCCACACTCATATGCTCCACAGGATTTCTGTAACCGCTCTGTGTGATGACCTCGATAAAGCCGCTCTGCTCAAGCGCTCTTATAGTGGCAGCCGACACCGACAGCTTGCCTGTCACAAAGGAATACTCAAGGCGCGCCCCATCATCAGCATCAATCAGGGCACGAAACAGCCTGGCCTTTGCCTTTTGTTTTTTTGCCTCGCAAAGCGCAAGCTGCGCCCTTGCCTTTACCTTGTCTATTTTCAGTGCAATACTGCGGCTCACCTGCTCCTTAGCCTGCTTCTTTACAGGTATAACAGTCCTAAGCGCCTGATTCATGGTAGAGCCGTAATTGCGCCGTATCCATGCCGCAAGTGCGATGAGCTTTGCCTCCACAGCCACAGAGTCTGCCTTTATCCCGATAAGAGGCTTTGTCCTTGCCGGGTCGTACTCAGGCTTATCCGTGACCTCAATCACATAGCCTGTGATAGTGCGGCTGCCAAATGGAATATCCACGCACACACCCGGACGGATGTCGCATAAAAGCTCATCCGGGATGCTGTACTGAAATGTCTTATCCAGTTTTTCGTGGGATATATCCACAATCACGTTGGCATACATAACTGATACTATTTAACTCCTTCGTATTTCTCCTCGCAGTACTTGCAGCGGTAGATTTCGTTTTTCTCATCGGAAAGCACGAAAATCTGGTCAAGCTCCTGCTCAATTGAAGTGATGCATCTTGGGTTTTTACACTTGATGACATTTTTCACCTGATGAGGCAGCTTAAGCTCCATCTTGTCCACAATCTTGTCACCCTTTATCACATTTACAGTGATATTGTGGTCGATAAATCCAAGGATATCGAGGTCTAACGACTCTATCGGACACTCTACCTTGATGATATCCTTCTTGCCCATCTTGCTGCTCTTTGCATTCTTTATGATTGCAACTGTGCAGTCGAGCTTGTCAAGCTTTAAATCCCTGTAAATCTGAAGACTCATACCTGCCTTGATATGATCGAGCACAAAGCCCTCATGTATTCCACTAATATTCAGCATATTATCCTCCTTTAGTCCTCAGCCAGTCCAAGCAATGTCAGAATAAGCGCCATACGCACGTAAACCGCATACTGTGCCTGCCTGAAATAGCATGCTCTCGGGTCATCATCCACATCAACAGAAATCTCATTCACACGTGGGAGCGGATGAAGTACAATCATATCATCCTTTGCAAGCTCCATCTTCTCCTTTGTCAGAATGTAGAAATCCTTCAGACGCACATAGTCCTCCTCATTGAAGAAACGCTCCTTCTGGACACGTGTCATGTAGAGCACATCAAGCTCTCCCATGGCATCCTCGAGCTTTTCTACCTCCTTGAACTCGATATTGTTGGCACGAAGCACATCATCGCGCACATAGTCAGGCACCTTAAGCTCCTCAGGCGAGATAAGCACAATCTTCACATTGTCATATCTGATAAGTGCATTGATCAGTGAATGCACTGTACGTCCAAACTTTAAATCTCCGCAAAAGCCGATTGTGATATTATTCAATCTGCCCTTGATGGAACGGATTGTAAGGAGATCCGCAAGTGTCTGGGTAGGATGCTGATGACCTCCATCGCCTGCATTGATTACAGGGATACGCGATTTTTCTGAAGCCACAAGCGGTGCACCCTCCTTAGGATGACGCATGGCACAGATATCCGCATAGCAGGAAATAACCCTGATAGTATCTGAAACGCTCTCGCCCTTTGACGCAGATGACGAATCAGCACTGTGAAAACCTAACACCGAGCCTCCCAAATTAAGCATGGCAGCCTCAAAGCTAAGCCTGGTTCTCGTGCTTGGCTCATAAAAACAGGTTGCAAGCTTCTTTCCATCGCACTTGTGTGCATATTTCTCAGGATGAGCCTCTATATCATTTGCAAGATCCAGAAGCTTGTCCAACTCTTCTACAGAAAAATCCAACGGACTCATTAAGTGACGCATAATTTGCCTCCATTCTTTTTCGCGTAACAATTTTTATTACATTTTTTCTATCATATAATAACTTAGCGCAATATTCAAGTTGGCTTTTACACTTTTTTGTTGTAAAATATATGACAGAATATAACTGTTCTGAACGTTTAGCAATTGTATTGAAGTTTTCATACAATTACGACAATTTCAACATCAAAAAGGAGAATAATATGTCTGTAAATGAATCACAAATCAAAAACACCACAGCCGGCGCAATCGATGATGACGATGCTGTAATCTTTAAGGAGAGAAAAAGACTGCTGTTTCTCGGTCTGCCGTGGACTTTCACAAAATATACCGTCACACCGTCCTTTATCACTGTAGAGTCCGGACTCTTAAGCACCACAGAGGATGACTGCTACATGTATAAGGTAGCTGATGTAAAGCTCACCACATCACTGATGGAGCGCATTTTTAAGCTCGGCACCATAGTCTGCTACACAGGCGACGTCACAAACCCTGAACTTAAGCTTGTTCATGTAAAGCACTCACGCGAGATAAAGAGCTATCTGCTCAAGCAGTCTGAGGCCGCAAGACTTAAAAGACGCACCTTAAACACTGTGGATATCGGTGCGCACGGAGCAGACATGGCAGATTTGGATCATGATGGTATTCCGGATTCGCTGGAATAATACAGCCGTTGCTGCGCAGCTGATTTTGCTCATATATGTGTGGATCTGAATAGTTACTTATGTCCATAAATAAAAGGGGATGTGAAAAAAATCAATCGAGTTTTTTCACATCCCCTTTTATTTTTCAGGTAACTATTCAGAATAATTCACAGATTAATATAGCCGTCCATCGTTCTTCAAATAACCAGCCCAATAATTTGCATGAATTTCCATCTGTAACATCAGAAAAGCTTGACATCTAGCAGCAGAACATCTGCCAGCAAAGGAATGTGGCTAGCAGGCTGCAGCACTCGCTGCCCCTGCCACTAGGGCGTCCGTATATGTCTCCCATATCCGAATACCACGAGCCACCATTTTCAATTATCTGCATAAACTGGCGGTACTGCATGTTGTTTGGCTCAAGCGACACTGCTCGCTGTATGTGTTCTATGGCTGTCGCTGTGTTGCCGAGCTTTTGGTTTGCGATAGCACTGTAGTAGTACCACCTTCCGCGTCTCTCAGCAAAAGGTACCTCCTCAAGCACCTTCAGTGCCTCATTGTAGTAGCCGTTGCTGATGAAATTGCCTGCTGCACGCACCTTTGGATTGTCATCCTGTGCACTGCTGCCTGCATTATTGTAGGTATAGCGGCCATAGAAACCACCAAACGGTCCACCTGCTCCAAATGGATCACCTGCTCCCGGTCCACTACCATATGCTCCACCATAGGAGCTGCCGCCGTATGAGCTGCTGCTTCCTGCACCACCATATCCACCGGCTCCGGCAGCACCGGACTGCTTTTCCTTCATTATCTGGTCATATGCCTGCTGCACCTGCTTAAACTTCTCCTCAGCCTGATCCTTGTTAGGATTGTTGATATTGGCATCAGGATGATATTTTCTGCTTAAGCTCCTGTAGGCCTTTTTTATTTCATCGTCACTTGCACTGCGGCTGACACCGAGCACCTGATATGGATCTATCATTTATGTTTCTTCCTTTTCTTCATCTGAATATACTCATACTTGCTCCACACACCGGAGTATAGAACATTTCTGATTATATCCGCATGTAAGAGAATTGGCAACCTCTCAAATATTTTTGCTGCCTCTGAAAGCATAGATGTCATCATAAGCCGACAGGATTTGTCAAATTTTTCCTGATCATTATTGCAGCAATGCATGAGCTGTATAAGTGGATTATATAATTTCTTTTTTACATCATCCCCTATGTCCTCATACGCATCCATTATATAAATAAATTTGCCCATGTAGCAGCCAAATTCCTTCAAATCCTTCTGCCACTCATCCTGCTTCCACGCAAAAAGCATGCCGAGCATCTCTCCTGTCAGCCCTGCAACTGCATCAATATTGGTATCATTGCTCTTCTCGCACTCTGCAAGCCTTGCAATGTAGTCCTCTATCGCCTTAGCCTGTATCGGATAGCCTTTTTTTGCCTTCTCAAAGTCCTTTTTCAGCATCTCTGCGTATGTCTTCTTCGTCAGGCTTTTATCGTCCTTCCAGTCATCTATCAGATTGTAGTATGCAAGCAGTATGTTCATAGCTGCAGCATACTCTGTAATCTCATTGGTGCGAAGTGTACGCTTCTTCGTAGGGTGCACGCTGCATACAAATCCATCCCGCGTCACACTATCCGGCTCGTACAAGCCTGTCAGAAGCACTATGAGAAAAGTCATGTCATAGTTTAGTGCCATCTGTGCACGCCTGCCATACTGCGACTTCATTGTCTGGCACAGCCCGCAATAATAGCTTTGATATATTTTTTTATTTTCCTCGGACAATGTGTCCTTATTGACAGTTATATATCCAAACATTTCTCTTCTCCATGCTCTTATGTACAGGTATATATATTGACGTACCAGTACATCGAAAAATAAGTTTCTGGCTATATGACGCAGAATGAATTTTCATCTGCAAGGCGGAGGAATGAGGCGTAGCGGTGGCTACGTCGATTGACTACAACGCCGCAGATGGGAAATCAGGCAAGTCATATGGCTGGTTACTTATTATTCGATGTACTAGCTGCGTCTCACAAACTGCTCCCGGCACTTCGGACAGGTAATACAGATCTTGCCATGTCCTCTTGGCACCCTGACCTCCTGCTTGCACATAGGACACTTGAAGAACTTGTACTGCTTCCTCTGTGCAAAGCGCTTTTTCCTGCGCTCTGCCTTTACGGTCCACTCATACCTGGCATTTAAAAACTTCTGATTCTCTGCATAGCGCTTGTTTACATTTCTCGAAAATACACGAAAATACATATGTATCATCAGTCCTATAGCCAGTATATCAAGTATCGCCGACCTTGTAAATATTGAAACCACAAGTAATATCATTACTACCCATGACTCAGCCCTTGCAAGCTCGTCCATCCCGTTTCTTCCATTCATAAATCTGATAAATTTTTCTCTCATATTACCGCCTCGCCCTATATTTTCATTATAGCCAAATTCTTACCTCATACAGTGTCCACGCTATGAATTTGAGGTTTTAAATCGTTCTTTACATTTATTAAGATAATATTGAAGATAAAAACCGTCAATAGACCTATCGTCTTTTAAGAAACATTTTATATTTCGTTTATTAAAGTTGGTAAAAGGGCTTGATTTTTGGAAAAATGCTTGGTATATTAAATAAATATGCAGGACAGGTGATCGCGGCTGCAGGTGTCGAAAGACCGCAGGTGAGGAAAGTCCGGGCTTCATAGGGCAGGATGCCGGTTAACGGCCGGTGGAGGAAACTCTAAGGACAGTGCAACAGAAATATACCGCCACTTTTGTGGTAAGGGTGGAATGGCAGTGTAAGAGACTACCGCCTCACTGGTAACAGGGAGGGCACATGTAAACCCCATCCGAAGCAAGACCGAAACAAAGCTTTGACGTGGCCCGCCAGCTTTAGGTAGGTCGCTTGAGGCGTCTGGCAACAGGCGTCCTAGATAGATGATCACTCAACGACATAACCCGGCTTATCGTCCTGCGTATTTTAATAATCTAAAGCCTATTGGCGTTTCGTAAAATAACTTATTAGTAACGTGCGCCGCAAGGTGCACCATTAAAAATGCAACTGAGATATCTCAGTTGCATTTTGTTATTTCCCGGTAACTATCATTTGCTGTTGTATATGATGCAGTCTACCGGTAATTATTATTTGCTGTTGTATGTAATAAAGTCTACCGTCATCTCTATCTGCTCCTCGAAAGCCACATCAGGTGTACCGTCTCCCTTTTGCAGACCATAGCTTCCAAAATAAGA
>ENA-OQIE01000229-OQIE01000229.1-human-gut-metagenome-genome-assembly--contig:-NODE-229-length-46192-cov-6.356413_pt1 | contig 46192 bp, 31 predicted proteins | sample MGYA00242569_ERZ504731 | MGnify/ENA primary metagenome ERZ504731 (study PRJEB26092, sample SAMD00036208) | human gut metagenome | host: Homo sapiens | study: EMG produced TPA metagenomics assembly of...
TAGGTGAGCAGAAGGCCGGTGAGCTCGTGGCCCGAGGCCTCCATCTCGGCCTTGACCGTGGGGTTGCGCGCCAGCTCAGCCTCGGACACCAGCGACAGGAACGGCAGCATGAGCTGGTTTGCGGCGGGCACGGCGGAGTGCGCGTAGATCATGGTCTTGTCGGGGTCGATTCCGCAGGCAAGGTAGTCCATGACCATGTTGTACACGTTGTCCTGGATGTGCTCGGTGGTGTCGCGGTCGGTGATGACCTGGTAGTCGGCGATGAGCACGTTGGTCTTGGCGCCCATGTTCTGCAGCTCGACGCGGCCCTTGAGGGTGCCAAAGTAGTGGCCCAGGTGCAGACGGCCGGTGGGGCGGTCGCCGGTAAGCATGGTGAACTTCTCGGGCGTCTTGGCCAGGCCCTCGCGAATGGCGTTGCTCTTTTGCAGCGCGACTTCGTAGCTGTTCTCGTTTGGCATGATTGCTCCTAACGTATGTTCATGGGTCAAGATGATAACGCGTTTATTGGAGGGTCGGGGCGTAAGTAAGCGAGGGGCGGGGGAGAGGTGGCTTGCACGATGGGCACGGGGCTGCGCATGGTCAGCGGCGCCCGGGCACATCCTCGGCAGCTTACCCTAGAGCTTGTGGTGGCGCTCTTCCTTACATTCCTCGGCTGCCTGCTCCTCCTGCTTAAAGGCGGGGTCGTCGGGGGTTACCAGCTCGTCCTCGTGCGTGCGCTTGTTGTAATGGTGGCGCAGCACGGGCTCAAACAGGTGCAGGTGCTTGGCGAAGGCCGCCGAGCCAATGGCGAGCACGGTAAAGATGAGCACGCGCGTGGGCACTTCGACCTGATTGATGGCGGCGGCGCCGGCCGAAAGCATAATGCACCACGCATAGATGAGCAGTACGGCCTGCTTTTGGTTGTAGCCCTCTTGAATGAGGCGGTGGTGGATGTGGCCCTTGTCGGCCTGCCCAATGCTAATGTGGGCGCGCTTTCGGCGCCCAAAGGCGCCAAACGTATCGATGATAGGCACGCCCGCCACGATGAGCGGGATGATGAGCGAGGTGAGCGCGGCGGTGCGGCTCACGTTGAGCAGCGAGATGGAACCCAGCGCAAAGCCCAGCAGCAGCGAACCCGAGTCGCCCAAGAAGATACTCGCGGGGTTGAAGTTGTAGCGCAAAAAGGCCAAGCAGGCACCAAACAACGCGATGGAGAGCGCGGCGGCATCGATGCGGCCCGAGAGAACGGCCATCGAGAACATCGTGAACGATGCGATGCCACAGATGCCCGTCGCCAGGCCGTCAAGGCCGTCAATGAGGTTGATGATGTTGGTGAACGCCACCAGGTAGACCACGGTGATGGGATAGGCGAGCCAGCCGAGCATAATCTCGCCGGGGGCAAGCGGGTTGACGATGACGCCGATTTTTAGGCCGCCCACGCAGGCGATGAGCGCGGCGAGGACCTGGCCGGCCAGCTTTTGCTTGGGCTTGAGCTGGAAGATGTCGTCGATCGCGCCGGTCGCAAAGATGACGGTAAAAGAAAGCGCAAGTATGGGGTAGCTGATGTGCAGACGGGGGTGGGGCACCAAAACGGGTGGCCAGCCCAGGTACCAGGTGCCTAGGATTTGCACAATGCAGGCGACGACGAGGCCCAAAAAGACCGCCGTGCCGCCCATGCGCGGGATGGGCTTAGTGTTGATGCGGCGCTTGGAAGGATAGTCGACGGCGTCGAGCTTGATTGCCAGGCGCTTGACCAGGGGCACCGCAAGGAAGGTCGCGATAAAAGCCGCGGCCGCCACGCAAAGGTACGGTATGAAGCTCGTGGAGGAAGCCATGAATCGATAAACCGCCAAGCGTCGAAGGAAAAGGTCAAAGGATGCCACGCCACAAAGGGTATAGCTGACCCATGATACTCGACTAAGGAGGGTGTGAGGAATTGCACGGGGCGATAATCACGTGCTTACCAGATATTCGAGTGATGGTGGGGTTCTGCCTGGTGCCTTTTGGGGATCTGGGCGAGATTTGCAATGGCGAGTTTCGGCAAAAGAAAACCACCCCCCACGTTACGAAAATGAACCCACCTAAAACAGGTGGGTGCCCTCATCGACTGTTCCAGCGTCCTTAACAACGAAGGATACCTGTACTAGGTACGACTGTGTGGGCTCCCTAAATAAACGCGACGGTTCACCCAGTTGCTCCGCGGGGGGCGGAATACCTACATCATAAAGCGGCACTTTGTGGATTCCAGTCTTGACATTACAAAAATCGTGTCGGACGATTACGGCACCTTGGGCTTGAGCCGTCCGTGCGGTTGGTCCTTTTGCGCTTGAGCTGCTGAATCGTTGTTTTGGAGCATGTTTTTATGCCGACGTCGTTGACCGAACTTTTTTCGCCCGCCTGCCATTTGTGTCCGCGCCGTTGCGGTGCGGCGCGCGATGAGGGTGCGCGCGGCGCATGCGGTGCTAACGACACGCTCAAGGTGGCCCGCGCGGCGCTTCATATGTGGGAGGAGCCGCCTATCTCGGGCGAGGCCGGTTCGGGCACGATCTTCTTTAGCGGCTGCTCGCTCAAATGCGTCTATTGTCAGAACCACGAGATCTCGACGGGCAATTTTGGGCTTGAGATTTCGCCCGAGCGCCTGGTCGAGATTATGTTGGAGCTGCAGGACCAGGGTGCGAACAATATTAACCTGGTGACGGCGACACACTACGCGCACCTGCTGCCGGCTGCGATTGCCGCGGCACGGGCGCGCGGGCTGTCCATCCCAATCGTCTACAACACGAGCGGTTATGAGCGCGCGAGTGCCGTGGCGGCGCTCGGCGATTTGGTCGACGTGTGGCTTACCGACTTTAAATATGCCGATGCGGGGCTTGCGCAGTCGCTCTCCCACATTAAGGACTACCCGCGTGTGGCCGTGTCGGGCTTGGCGCAAATGGCACGCGAGATCGAACGCCGCGGGGGAGAGCTGGTGGACGAGGACGGGCTCATGAAGCGCGGCATGATCGTGCGTCACCTGGTGCTGCCGGGGCATGCGGACGATTCGTGCCGCGTGTTGGACCTGGTGTGGCAGACGGTGGGCGACGTGCCGATCTCGGTCATGAACCAGTACACGCCCAATGCGCTCATGCGCGAGCAGGGCGGCGACCTGGCACGAGCCGTGACGCGCGATGAGTACGAGCAGGTGCTCGACCATGCCGACGACCTGGGCTTTACAACGATGTTCTGGCAAGAGGGCGGCGCGGTAGACGAGAGCTTCACCCCAGCGTTTGACACCACCGGCGTCCTTACCAGCGCAAAGCAACGCGTTCGCCGATGATTTTTCTGGGACGGGGATTAAAAAATCATCGAGAGGATTGCCTGCTCGAAAAGTAGTCAAAATAGCCCCGTCCCAAAAAGACTGGGTAATGGGCGTTGACAGTTGGCGAGCCGTAGGTAAAATATCAACTTGTCCTGGGGACGTAGCTCAGTTGGGAGAGCGCTGCCGTCGCATGGCAGAGGCCGAGGGTTCGACTCCCTTCGTCTCCACCCTTGGATTTGATAAGCCGCTGACATTGTGTCGGCGGCTTTTTTTAAAAGAAAGGGCTGCACTATGGCCGAGCTTGAGTCCCAACCATTGTCTGACGAGGAGCGCGCCGAGTTGGAAGAGCTCCGCGCCGAGAAGGCCCGCCGCGAGGAGCAGGAAAAGGCTCGTCGCGAGCGTGAGGAGCTGGTCGCCCTGCGCGCCGAGCGTGCGAAGGCCGATGAGGCCGCTGCCAAGGCCGCATCCGAGCCGGCGCCCGCCGCGTCCAAACCTCAGCCTAAAAAAGTCGCTCGTCCCAAGCCCGTCGATTCTAAGCCGAGCCGTGACGAGATGACGTTTGCCCAGCGCATGGTCACCTCTAAAGAGCCTGTGGACGAGGACGATATCCCCGGCATGCCGCCGGCTCAAAAGCTCATCATCGCGCTCGCCCTGATTGGGTTTATCGTCTTTATGGGCTACACGATCACGGGCAGCATGGGGCTGCACTAACCGAACCGCACCCGGCGCCCCGCTCGCGTATTCCGCACCGCCCAACCCTCAACCTCTGTACAACATATTCGAAAGGTCGCCCCATGGCTTTGACCGACATCTCGCATCCCACCGACATCGCAATGCTCACCGATCTGTACGAGCTCACTATGGCCCAGGGCCTGTGGGAGAGCGGTAAAGCCAATGAGCAAGGTTGTTTTACGGCGTTTTACCGCGACCATCCGTTTGGTAGCGCGTACGCCGTTATGTGCGGCACCGCCGAGCTTCCCGAGCTCGTCGAGAATCTACGTTTTACGTCCGAGGATATCGAGTACCTAGCCTCGCTTCAGGCTCCCGCCGGCGGTGCGATGTTTAAACCCGCATTCCTCGACTACCTGCGCAACTTCCGCGCGCACGTGAACATTGACGCCGTGCCCGAGGGCGAGCTCGTTTTTCCGCGCGAGCCCATGGTGCGCGTTACCGGTCCGGCGCTGGAGTGCCAGCTGCTCGAGACGGCGCTGCTCAACATCGTCGGCTTCCAGACGCTCGTCGCCACCAAGACGGCGCGCGTGGTGTTGGCGGCGGATGGCCGTCCCGTCGCCGAGTTTGGCCTGCGCCGCGCCCAGGGTCCCGATGGCGGTCTGGCCGTCGCCCGCGCAAGCTATGTGGCCGGCTGCTCGTCCACGTCTAACGTCCTTGCCGGGCGCCGTTACGGTATCCCCGTCTTTGGCACACACGCGCACAGCTGGGTGATGAGCTTTGACTCCGAGCTCGAGGCCTTCCGCGCCTTTGCCAAGTCGAGCCCCAAGAATTGCACGCTGCTCATCGACACCTACGATGTGCGCGAGGGCTGCGAGCACGCCATTACGGTTGCCAAGGAGATGGAGGCGGCGGGCGAGCGCCTGTCGGCTATTCGCATTGACTCGGGCGACCTGGCCAAGCTCTCCAAGTATGTCCGCGGTCGTTTCGATGCCGAGGGCCTACCTTATGTGGGAATCTCGGTGTCCAACGACCTGGACGAGTACACGATTCAGTCGCTGCTCGACCAGGGCGCGCCCATCGACAGCTTTGGCGTGGGCACCAAGCTCGCGACCTGCTACGATCAGCCGGCGCTGGGCGGCGTGTACAAGCTTTCCGCCCGTCGTGCGAGCGATGCGGACCCGTGGACGCCGGTGGTGAAGCTCTCCGAGCAGCCCTACAAGCGCACGATTCCGGGCGTGCAGCGAGTGCGCCGCTATTACGACGGCTTTGGCGGCCCGGTCTGCGACATGATCTATGACGAGGACCATCTGGCGGGGGAGGGCGCCGCGCGCGGCAATACCCTCGTGGCCGTGAACGATGCCGCCCTGGTAACCGATGTGTCGGAGCTTGAGTATCGCGAGCTGCTGGTGCCGATCGTGCGCGATGGCAGTGCGGTGGCTCCGCGTGAGAGCATCGAGGACGCGCGCGAGCGCTGTGCTTGGGCGCTCGATCATCTGGACGCGGCTTTTAAGCGCTTCCTGTATCCGCAGACCTACGTGGTGGGTATGGAACAGGGCCTGGCCCAGGTGCGCGACGAGCTCGTGCGCAAGAACATGGCCGCGGCATCGGCTTTCCCCTGGGCAAAATGATCCGCATGCGACGGAGGAAAGCGGACTATATTCTCGCTCACCCGTTCGCTCGCTTGCTCAGCATTCGATTGGTTTGACGTATGACGACTTCTTATAAAACGATGGTGGTAAAGATCGGCTCGTCCACGGTGGTGGGCGCCGATGGCAAGGTTAACCGCGCCTTTATCGGCGGGCTGGCCGATCAGGCTGCTGTCCTGCGCAAGCTCGGCTGGCGTCTGGTCGTGGTGAGTTCGGGCGCCATCGCCTGTGGCTATCCCGTGCTGGGCTTCGACCGCAAACCGGTCGGTGACCTGCCGAGCCTGCAGGCCTGCGCCTCGGCCGGTCAGTGCATCATCTCGTCGGCCTACGACGAGGAGTTCCATGCACGTGATCTGCTCACCTCGCTCGTGCTGCTCACACGTCACGACACGGCGCGTCGCACGTCCTATCTGCACGCGCGCGACGCCCTGCTGCGTCTGGTGGAGCTGGGCGTGGTGCCGGTCGTCAACGAGAACGACACCGTCACCGTCGATGAGATCAAGTTCGGCGACAACGACACGCTGGCGGCGCTCGTGAGCTGCCTGGTTTCCGCCGACCTGTGCGTGACGCTGTCCGACATCGACGGCCTCTACACCGCCAATCCGCATGAGGACCCCACGGCCGAGTTTGTCCCTGTCGTGCATAAGATCGATGCCAAGATCATCGCCTCGGCGGGCGATTCTTCGACCTCGGTGGGCACGGGCGGCATGATCACTAAGATCCGCGCGAGCCGCATTCTGATGACGGCGGGCATTCAGAGCGTGATTTGCTCGGGCGAGGAGCCCGATGCGCTCGTGCGCCTTGCCCGCGGCGAGAGCGTGGGCACGCTGTTCGACCCGCCGGCTGAGCGCCTGGATATTGCGCCCCGCAAGCTGTGGATTGCGCTGGGCGACAAGGCCCACGGCTCGGTGACGGTCGATGACGGTGCCGCGAAAGCTCTGGTCGGCCACGGGTCGTCCCTGCTTGCGGTTGGTATTCGTGAGGTCGATGGCGAGTTTGCCGAGGGTGATGTGCTCGACGTGTGCGACCCGAGCGGCATGGTTGTCGCGCGCGGTATCGCCGAGGCCGATTCGGACGTGTTGGAACTTGCTGCCGGCCGCCGCCAGGACCAGATCGCCAGCAACCGCCTGCTCGCAAACCTGGCCGAGAAGCCTGCGATTCACCGAGATAATCTGATCGTCTTCGCATAACGGGTCGACGCTGCGCGCCGCCCAGAGCGACAATTTGTCATTCAAAAGGCGAGGCATGACCATCAGGTCTATGCCTCGCCTTTTTCATGCCAACTTGTTCGCTCTGGGCGGCGCTCGCTTCTTTTCTTCGACCTGCGACTTAAAGCCACTCGCTTAGGGGCGTTTTCGCTTTCTGTTTTCTACCTGCGGCATCGTCATTGCCGGTACTTGTCCGGCACTTGGGGACGTTCCTTTTGTGCCGGCAGGCGGGGACATTCCTTTGCTAGAAGATTTGGCGCAGGTCTCCGCGGTTGAGGGCTTCGTCGAAGAGGTGCTTGAATACCACGCTGCCGTGCAGGCCGTCGTGCTCGAACTCGTTCGTCACCCAGGCATGCGAGTTGCCCACGCGGCTGAGCGTGTCGAGCTGCATGCCCGAGTCCACGTACATGTCATCGAAGTGCACGGCGGCCTGGAGCGGCACTTCGTTGCATGCTAGGCGCTGCGGATCGTAGATCTTGTCCCAGCTCGTGTCTTCCATCAGCAGGTCCATGGCGGGCTTGAAGGGCTTGAGTTCGGGCATCTGCTCAAACATCCACGGGAACATGGCCTCGCCGGTAAACATGAGCGGGCGCGCGAGGGTGTCGAACTCGGCACGGTGTGCCTTCTCTTCTGCCGCGGCCCAGCGAATGGGCATGGTGTCGCCGTCGGCGTAGATGAACTCCTGCAGCGTCCAGTACAGCGGGTTTGTGCGCGTGTTGGTGCGCTCGAAGGCGCGCATCAAAAAGCTGTCTGATACCGACGTTCCGCAGCTCAGCGTGCCGTCGCCGTCAACAAAAGCATGGTCGATAATCCAGTGCATGCGCTCAAAGCTCGGCTTCATACCAAAGTCGCTTCCCATGAGCTGCAGGCGCTCGACCGTCATCGGCGAGCCGTCGGGCAGTGCGGGCTTTTGCTCCTCGATCGCATCGGCCAGCGCCGCCACGCGCTCGACATCGGCGGGGTAGCGGTCGTAGTACTGCTGCGTCTTTGCTGCCATGCGCGGGAAGGTGTGTGCGTAGACCTCGCTGGCGCTCGCCGGCACGTGCGGAATGCCGCCGCAGGTAAAGCTTGCCGCCACGCCCTCGGGGAAGAGCGACAGATAGCTCAACGTCAAAAAGCCGCCGTAGCTCTGCCCGAGTGTGACCCATGGCTTGCCGCCAAAGCCCACCAGGCGCAGGTACTCAAAATCGCGCACGATGGAGCTGGCGAGGTGACGCTTGAGGAAGTCCGCCTGCGAGCGTGCGGCATCGGAGCCGGCTGCCGTCGCGCACTCGCCCAGTGCGGCAATCGTGCGCCCGTCTACGCAGCTGCTGCGTCCGGTGCCGCGCTGGTCGGGCAGGACGATGCGGAAGTGCTTGACGGCTTCCTCGATCCAGCCATCGCTGGTGGGCGACAGCGGACGCGGGCTTTCGCCGCCGGGGCCGCCCTGCAAAAAGAGGAGCAGCGGTAAATCATCGTTGATGCGGTCGGGTGCGCAAACCACGCGGTAGAAAAGCTTGATGCTCTCGGGCGCGCCGGCGATGGGCGCCGGCATGGCGCCGCGGCGCATGGTGCTGCCGACGGCCAAAAGCATTGGCTCAAGGCCGCGCCAGTCAAGGGGGACATCAATGCTGTGGTCCTCGACATACAGGCCGGGGACGTGGTATGAAGTGATGATCGCCATGTAATGCTTCCATTCGTTGCGGTGTTTCGGGTTGACCAATTCTACCGCCGTCGGCGAGGATGCGCATAAATCGGCTACCATGGTTGGCAAACATCTAAGAGAAAGGGCCGTCCATGTCGGTCGATATAGCCACGTACGTTCACGATCTTGCCGTCGAGGCCAAGGCCGCTTCTGCCGCGCTTGCCACGGCGAGCGATGCCCAGCGCCAGGAGGCCGTGCGCGCCATGGCCGCGGCGCTGCGCGATGGTGTCGATTGCATCATTGCCGCCAACGAGCTCGATATGTCTGCCGCGCGCGATGCGGGCACCTCGGCGGGGCTCCTCGACCGCCTGCTGCTGACGCCCGAGCGCGTTGAGGGCATGGCCGCCGGCCTGGAGAAGCTCGCTGAGTTGCCCGATCCCGTCGGCCGCGTGCTCGATCACCGCGTGCTTGCAAGCGGTGTGGACCTTACGCGCGTGAGTGTGCCGCTGGGCCTGGTCGCCATGGTCTACGAGGCGCGCCCCAACGTGACGGCCGACGCTGCTGGCATCTGCATCCGCACCGGCAACGCCTGCATCCTGCGCGGCGGTTCGCTGGCCTATCACTCGTGCGCCATGATTGCCGAGCTGCTGGCCGATGCGCTTGAAGCCCAAGGCTTCCCGCGCGAGGCCGTGTCGATGATCGAGTCTACCGACCGCGAGGCCACCGGCGAGCTCATGAAGCTCCGCGGCATCGTCGATGTGCTCATTCCGCGTGGCGGTGCGGGCCTGATTCAGCGCTGCGTGCGCGAGTCGCTCGTTCCGGTGATCGAGACGGGCACGGGCAACTGCCACATCTACGTGCATGAGTCGGCCGACTTCGATAAAGCGCTCAACATTATCGTCAATGCCAAGACCCAGCGCGTGGGCGTGTGCAATGCCGCCGAGTCGCTGCTGGTCGACCGCGCCGTGGCCGACGCGTTTTTGCCCGCGGCTGTGGCTGTGCTGCACGACCACGGCGTGCTCATTCACGGCGACGAGGCCACGTGCGCCACATGCGCCGATTCCGGTCTTGCCGAGGGTGATGACTACGTCGCCGCGACTGAGGAGGACTGGGGTCGCGAGTACCTGGCTCTCGAGATGAGCGTGAAGGTCGTGGCAAACGAGGACGAGGCCATCGCACACATCAACCGCTACGGCACGATGCACTCCGAGGCCATCGTTGCCGAGGACGCGGATGCTTGCGAGCGCTTCCTGGATGCGGTCGATGCCTCGGCCGTGTACGCCAACGCCAGCACGCGCTTCACCGACGGCGGCGAGTTTGGCCTGGGTGCCGAGATCGGCATCTCGACCCAAAAGCTCCACGCCCGCGGCCCCTTCGCCGCCGAGGCCCTCACCACCTACAAATACAAGCTCCGCGGCACCGGCCAGGTTCGCCCCTAAACCTACCAAAAAGGGACAGGTTTATTTTGGCAGGTTTTATCTGCGGTTTTGCCGGGCGACACGTTTGCCCGGCTTTTTTCTCCGTATACCTTTTCTGCCTTTCGGCTTGAGCTACGGCGATATACGATAATGACACCGTGTCCTAGCACCGACTCACCTGGAGGTATTGCCATGTCCCAGATGCTTTCCGCCGGAATCACCCGCGACCGTGCGTTCGAACTGCTTAACGAGCACAACAAAGACCCGTTCCACATCACCCACGGCGAGACGGTCGAGGGCACCATGCGCTACTTTGCGCGCGAGTTCGATCCCAAGAACGAGGAGTTTTGGGGCATCGTCGGCCTGCTGCACGACTTGGATTGGGAGGAGCATGAGGACGACCCCGTGAACCACACCATCTATGCGGCAGAAATCCTCGAGGGCGAGGGCGCATCGCCCGAACTCATTCGCGCTATTCAGACGCACACGTCCGATTTCAATGCCTCGCTGCCCAAGCCCGAGCTTCAGATGGAGAAGATCCTGTTTGCTTGCGACGAGCTCACCGGCCTGATCGGTGCTGCCGTGATCATGCGTCCGAGCAAAAGCGTCATGGACTTTACGACTAAGTCGCTCAAGAAAAAGTTCAAGGACAAGCGCTTTGCCGCCGGCTGCTCGCGCGACGTGATTTCGCAGGGCGCCGAGATGTTGGGCTGGGAGCTTCCCGAGCTCTTCGACCGCACCATCGCGGCCATGCAGTCCTTCGCGCCCGACCGCGACACCTTCCAGGCCTAACCTGCCAAAAAGGGACAGGTTTATTTTGGTAAGTTTTATCTGGGAAAACGCTTCCGTTGGATGTTATTCAGCGGAAGCGTTTTCTGTTTGACATGGTGACGCTGGCGAATGGCGGCGCCTCGCGGCAGACAGCTGCGCTTCGCCGTATCCGTAACTCGGCAAACGCGACGCTACGACGCGTTCTTGATAATCCATGTTCCCAGTCCGGTCAGCAGCTGAACCTGCTTAACCGTTAGCCCTTGTTTTCGAAGCGCGAGAATCGCCTCATTGCGAAGTGGCTTGGAGACGGATTTGAGTTCCGTCGGAGCACATCCTGCGACACTCTGCACGATTGCCGTGCCAAATTCGCATAGATCTTCCTCGCGAACCTTGGCTGTTGCGCTGGGGCGATAGGGAAGCGACGGCGTACTTTCCATGAGCCGAAGGTATGAGCGAGGTGTTGGGAATAAAACACCGACAACGCTGCCGGTAACATGCGGCCGTGACCTGGCACTCATTAGATACTCGCGATGGCTGCTCCAGGGATATTCGTCGTATGCCGCCAGTCCCGCTTTTTGTGGATTCAGATGAATGTATCGAATTGCCTCGAGTAAATATACTTCTGACTTAATGGGCGAATCCCAAAACCGCTCCTGAAACACGTGGCCGATATGCCCCGTCCGCGCATTGTACCTGCCCGCATACGATACTGCTACCGCGTGCATCGCGTCGCTCTTGCGGTCGTCCGGATCGTCGATGAGCAGATGAATGTGGTTTCCCATAAGGCACCAAGCGATAAGCTCGATATTGTGTTTGGGGAGGATCGCATCGAGGATCTGAAGCATGGCGATTCGGTCCTCGGCATCGTCAAACAGCAATTGCCCTCCGTTTCCACGCAACGTGATGTGGAAATAACCGGTTGGTGACTTTGAACGAGGTTTTCTCGGCATGGCCCCTCCTTTAGCTTGGATGGGCTGAAGATACCTCATTCGGAGGCTTCGGTTGTCGAGATTCAGTTCACCGACTATAGCTGCTACCTGCCGAAATGTTATTGCGTTTTCAAATTGATGCTTTTTAATGGTAATTGAGCAAGACAGGCGCGCTTGTTGTGGATGCGGCCGTTGGTTGCGTCGATCTGGACGGCCCCCGCGTGATGTCATCGCAAATGGGCTTCACGTATTCTACGGATATAGAAAAACGGCCGGGCGCTCTAAATAAAACGGAGCACCCGGCCATTTACTAATTGTTTGTTGACGTTTGGCCAGATAAAACCTGCCAAAATAAACCTGTCCCTTTTGGCAGGTTAGTTGAGGGCGGCTTGAGCGAGGCGGGCTTCGGCGGCCTCTTCGGTGACGCCCAGGGCTACGGCGAACTCCTCGATGGAGCGGCGCTTGGCTTCCTTGAGTACGCGCATGTAATAAGAGCTGGGCTTTTTATCTGCTTCCTCGGCCTGGCGAATACGGTGCATCATGGTTTTTGCCACGCGAACCGTCTCGGGCGCGCCCAGTTTGAGCTGCTGCTTAAAGTGCGTCTCCTCGAGCGAGCTATTGCGCTCGGTAAAGGTGTCGCACTCCAGCTCATCGTAGTGGCTTAGCAGGTGCTCGGCATCTTGCTGGGAGATGGCGGCATGCAGACGGTCGGCCTGCGCCACGGGGTACATGAGGATCGTCTGCGCATGTCCCTGCTTGGTCTCGAGCAACAACATGGGCTGCGGTGTGTCGTCCCTAAAGCCGACGACGGTGCAGACTCCCTGACCCGGATGAATGACGTGTTGACCGATTGTGAACATGCTACCTCCAACTTATACGAATTTACGTATGTTAAGAATACCACGCTGACGTGCGCAAACCATCACTTTATGCAGGAAAAGCACACAACTCCGATAGGTTAGAGTATTCGATAACAGACGCAGCTCATTCACACCTTTATGCATTTTCAACGCCTGCATAATCTGCAGGCAGACCGGCATCTTTGAGTGACTCCATACAAGCGGTAGTCATTTTTGTGCATATGCAATTTCGATTGGCTTTACCCTGCGACAGTGCCCCTCGCTTGTGATAGAGTGCTACAAACTCTGGCTTTTGCCCTACGAGTGACCAAGAGCTCGGGGGCTTTAACACAAGGAGGATCTATGCCCGAGAAGATTGAAGAGCTGGTACGCGCTGCGCTTGCTGCGGCCCAGGAGGCCGGCGACCTTTCCGCATTTGAACTTGACGATTGCGCTATCGAGCGACCGGCTGATACTTCTCATGGCGAGTGGACCTCCACCATGGCCCTGAAGTCCGCCAAGCTGGCTCATTGTGCCCCGCGCAAGATCGCCGAGGCCGTCGTTGCCCATATGCCCGAGGACCCCGCGATCGAGAAGGTCGAGATCGCCGGTCCTGGCTTCATCAACTTCTACCTCTCCGTCGCCGTCAAGAACGCCATCTTTGGCGAGGCCCGCGAGAAGGGTATGGACTTCGCTAAGTCCAACGTCGGTGGCGGCCTGAAGACTCAGGTCGAGTTCGTCTCCGCCAACCCCGTCGGCCCCATGCACATCGGTCATGGCCGCTGGGCCGCTCTGGGCGACTCCCTTTGCCGTGTGATGGACCACGCCGGTTACGACATCCAGCGTGAGTTTTACATCAACGACCACGGCTCTCAGATGAACACCTTCGGTAACTCCATCAGCACGCGCTATATGCAGCTTGCCGACATCATCGCCAAGCAGGGCGTGGATATCGACGAGGCTCACAAGCTTCTGATCGCCGACCGCGACGCCTTTGTTGCCGACGAGAGCGACGAGCATCCCGAGACCCATCCGTATCAGGACAACTTTGCCGAGACTCTGGGCAAGGACTCCTACGGCGGCGACTACATCATCGACGAGGCTGCCGAGTTCTGGCGCACCGACGGCGATAAGTGGGTCAACGCCGATCCGCAGGAGCGCATGGAGAGCTTCCGCGAGCGCGGCTACGTAAAGATGGTCGACAACATGCGCGACCTTTGCCACGCCGTCAACTGCGACTTTGATCGTTGGTTCTCCGAGCGCTCTCTGTACGTGAAGGACACCGAGGGCGAGACCGCCGGCACCTCCGCCGTCGACCGCGCTTTTGAGAAGCTCGACAAGATGGGCTACCTCTACACCAAGGACGGTGCCCTGTGGTTCCGCTCCACCGACCTGGGCGACGACAAGGACCGCGTCCTGATCAAGTCCGATGGCGAGTACACCTACTTCGCCTCCGACGTTGCCTATCACTGGGATAAGTTCCAGCGCGTCGACCACGTCATCGACATCTGGGGCGCCGACCACCACGGCTACATCGAGCGCGTCCGCTGCGTCTGTGACGCTCTTGGCTATCCCGGCAAGTTTGAGGTTCTGCTGGGCCAGCTCGTCAACCTGCTGCGCAACGGCAAGCCCGTCCGTATGTCCAAGCGCAAGGGCACCATGGTGACCCTGCAGGAACTCGTCGACGAGGTCGGCTCTGACGCCGCCCGCTACACGCTCATCTCCAAGAGCTCCAACCAGATGGTCGACTTCGACATTGAGGCCGTCAAGAAGCGCGACAACTCCAACCCGGTGTACTACGTGCAGTACGCTCACGCTCGCGTGTGCTCCATCCTGCGTCGTGCCGCAGACGTTACCGCCGAGCAGGCCGCCGAGATGGGCATGAAGGCCGTCGCCGAGAAGGCTATTGGCGAGAACGTCGATTACTCGCTGCTGACCGACCCGACCGAGCTTGCCCTTTCGCGTAAGCTCAACGAGCTCACCGACCTCATCGGTAGCTGTGCTCGCGATCGCGCCCCGTTCCGCCTGACGCACTTTGCCGAGGAGCTCGCTGGCGACTTCCACAGCTTCTACGCCGCCTGCCAGGTCCTTCCGAGCGAGGGCCGTCCCGTCGACCCTGAGCTCTCGCGCGCCCGTCTGGCCGCCTGCGACGCCGTCCGTGTGACGCTCGCCCTGGTGCTTACCCTCGTTGGCGTTTCTGCCCCCGAGCAGATGTAAGCGCTGGTCGTTTGACTGCGTTGGTTTGGTTTGACTGAGCCTCGAAAGCCCGATCTCCCATGCGGAGGTCGGGCTTTTTGCGTTTAGCGAGACAATTTGGCTTGCTGGAAAATGCTACCAAATCGCAACTATACCGGTTTACTACGATGAATCGAGGGATTCCAATCACACGGGCTTTTCACCGAAAAGTGCAAGCCATCTAGCTGGGGTTTTATTATTTCGGTTTTTGGCGTGGTCGTGGTTGAGCGATTCATCGTAGTAAACAGCCATAGTTTTGAAAATGACCCTAGGGGACGGAGGAAAACGGATCATTTTTGTCCCGTGGAGGAGCGGTGGGATACCTTCTGCCAAGAATCGGGGGCATCTACTACGTTTAAGTGAGTACCCCGAACCACGCCGAAAATCACAATATTAAAACCGCAGGTAGCAGGTCTGCGACTTTCGAAAAATAGTGAGTATGGTCAGGGGTGCGGGGGCAAACGTAGTAGATGGGCGCGATTCGTGGCACATCGATCTTGGGGCCGATGCCCTTGTCCCTTAGCTGTTCCGTTTTCTCGATGCTTGAGGCTTGATCTGCCTTCTTCTTATGAGTTGCGGTGGAATGGTTCCTGCTTGAGGGGTGCCGGCCGGGATTTGGGAACTATTTCACCGCGGCTTTTGATGTGGCGATGGTGTACGCCGGAACTTTGTAAAGAGCATCCCTTTTGACTAGTCGTTTAAGAACGTCCCCGATGACTAAGTTGCAGGTGGTTGCGGTTGTGTTACACTAACGCTGCGTATATAACACAATCATCTGTATACAGATCAATGATGTCCGTCGGTATTTGACGGAGCTAGACTGTTTAGCCGCCCTGAAGGTTTATGCAGGGAGCATGTGATCACAGGGCTTGAAAAGAAAGTTGAGCAAACACTGTGTCTGATCAACAACAAGAAAACGAAATAACGACGACGCAAACGGCTCCCGCTGCACCGGTTACGTCGGACCAGGCCGTGCTTTCCGCGCCGGCGCAGGTCTCGGCTCCCGAGGCGCTTAAGGCCGCCGCGCCCACCACGCCCGTTGCTAGCGAGGAGGCTGCTCCCGCTAAGCCTAAGCGCACGCGTCGTTTGGCCAAGCCTGCTGCGGACGGCGAGGATGCCGAAAAGCCCAAGCGTCGTACGACGCGCACCACGCGCGCGAAGCGCCCCGTTGCCACCGATGCTTCGGCCCCCATTTCCGATGAGGTCGCGCAGGCCCGTGCGCTGGCGCAGATTAGCGAGGCCCAGGTTGTGCGTGCCCGCCGTCGCGCTGCCGAGCGCGAGGCCGCGGCATTGACTGAGTTCGCTGCGCCGGTCGCCCCCGAGGCTCCTGCTGCCGAACAGTCGGCCGAGAAGCCGGCACCGCGCACGCGTCGCCGTGCGGCAGCCAAGACGCAGCAGCCCGTCGAGCAGCTGACTCCTGAGGTCGCTGAAGCTCCGGCTCGTTCTGCGGCAGGGGAGGGCGCTTCCTCCGCTGAGCCCGTCGTGCACGCTGAGGTCAACGAGGTTCCCGTCGTTGATCCGGCTCTGCGCCCGCATCGTCGCGGCCGCAAGCCCAAGGCGTATGTTGAGGCCGAGAAAGCCGCTGCCGCAGCAGCTGCTGCCCAGGGCGCAGCGGTGACGGCCGAGCCTACGGCCACGGTCGATGCCCCGGTCCAGGACGCTCCGTCCACCGAGGCTCCCGCATCTGCCGATGCCGAGCCCGCCGATGTCCGTCCCGGCCGCAGCCGTCGCACCGCGGCAAAGCGCTCGACGAAGGCGAAGGTCAAGGCTGAGGCCAAGCCCGTCGACGACAAGTCCTCCCAGGCAAACGCCGATGCCGCTTCCGAGGCCGAGAACGTCGACCAGCCGGCAACTGAGAAGCCCAAGCGCACGCGCAAGAAGTCCGCGAGGGCCAAGGGTGCCGAGCAGCAGGGCGACGCCGAACCCAGCAACCATGCCAACGCCGACGCCAAGGCAGAGGGCGAGGCTCCGTCCGGCACCGATGCAACCGCAGCCGCGGCTGCCGAAGGCACCGAGACCGAAGAGGGCGCCCGCCCCAGCCGCCGTCAGCACAAGCGCAACGACGAGCGCAACGACCGCAAGGACGATCGCAACAACGACCGCCGCAGCCGTCAGCGCGACCGCAAACAGCGCAACAAGGAGCGCAACGCCGCCCCCACCGAGCCCACGCTTTCGCGCGAGGAGCTTGCGGCCATGAAGGTAGCCGAGCTGCGCGAGAAGGCAAAAGAGTTCGAGATCGAGACGACCGGCAAGAAGAAGGCCGAGCTTGTCGAGGAGATCTACACGACCGCCGCGAAGGCCGAGGGCTTCCGTGATATTAAGGGCATCCTGCAGATTCGCCCGGACAACTCCGGCATCATCCATGCCCACGGTTACATGAAGTCCAATGAAGACGCCTTCGTCCCCGCTTACCTCATCCGCTCCGCACGCCTGCGCACGGGTGATGTCATCGAGGGTTCGCTGCGCCCCTCGCGCGGCGGCGACAAGCGAGCCGGCCTCGCCAAGATCACGACCGTTAACGGCATGGATCCCGAGCAGATCCGCAACCGCCCCAAGTTCGGCGACCTTACCCCGGTCTATCCCAACGAGCCGCTGCGTATGGAGCACGGCAAGGACTCCATTACCGGTCGCGCTATCGATATCGTGTCACCGATCGGCAAGGGCCAGCGTGGCCTGATCGTGTCGCCGCCCAAGGCCGGCAAGACAACGATCCTTAAGAAGATCTGCCAGTCCATCTCGATCAACAACCCCGAGGTGCACCTCATCTGCCTACTCGTCGACGAGCGCCCCGAAGAGGTCACCGATATGCAGCGCTCCATCAAGGGCGAGGTCGTGGCCTCGACCTTCGATATGCCTGCCGAGAACCACACCCGCGTGGCCGAGCTCGTCATCGAACGCGCCAAGCGCATTGTGGAGCTGGGCGGCGATGTCGTGGTGGTGCTCGACTCCATCACGCGTCTTGCCCGCGCCTACAACCTGGCGGCACCCGCCTCGGGTCGTATCCTTTCGGGCGGCGTCGATTCGGCAGCTCTCTATCCGCCCAAGCGTTTCCTGGGTGCAGCCCGCAATATCGAAAACGGCGGCTCGCTCACCATCCTCGCCTCCGCCCTCATCGATACCGGCTCCAAGATGGACGAGGTCATCTTTGAGGAGTTTAAGGGCACCGGCAACATGGAGCTCAAGCTCGACCGCGATCTTGCCGACCGCCGCATCTTCCCGGCCATCGACCCCGTTGCCTCCGGTACGCGCAACGAGGACCTGCTGGTCGACGAGCAGATGCGCCCGTTTGTCTTCGGCCTGCGTCGCATTCTCGCCGGCATGAACAACACCGAGCGCGCGGCGGCGTCGTTTATTAAGGGTCTTAAGGGCACCAACACCAACCAGGAGTTCCTGGTGCGTTCGGCCAAAAAGCACAGCGACTACGAGCAGACGTTTTAGACCAAAAGCCGCACGCTATATCGCCATAAGAACGGGCAATCGGGCCGGGGTTTATGCCCCGGCCCTTTCTTTACGGCGCCACTCGGCAACATTTTTTGACCTTATGACCGACAAGCAGCAGTTTTCGAGCCATAATCCGACCTCATCGCTTGCAATCGGAGGGTCGGTTTCGCATAATAGCTTTTAAGCTTCGCGACGGAAAACGCAGATGATACGAACTATATACCGTTGCTTTGGGACGCATGTCCCGCTTCATCTTCTCTCGCGCAGCCAACTAAAAGATGCGATTTGGGTGCTGGAAGATGGGGAGAGCTCATGGCTTCTTCTGATGCAACACAACGAGCAGTCCTTGCCGGACTTTCCTGCGGGATCGGCCTTGCCGCCCCCGTGGTGATGTATGCCGCGACGCTGCCGTTCTCGTCGGTCAACGAGACGGTTGTCGCGGGCGCGGTTCCCTTCGCCGTTGGTGCGGTGGCAGGCGTGGGCATCTACGCAGCCTCGCTGGGCATTTCCGAGTATCGTGCCGAGCACGATGGCCGCCTGTTTGAGCCCGATGCCGTGGGCGGCGCCGCTCAGTTTGGCCGGACCCACAACGAGTTCAAGACCGCCTCGATTCCCGCACAGCAGCAGGGGGCGGCGCCTCAGCCTGCGGCTCCGGCTGATCAGGCCAATGCCGCACAGCCTTCTTCCGCATTTCTCTCCGGCCTGACCGGTGCGTTCCAGCGCCGCCACGCCGACGATGGCGTTCCCACCATCGCGCGCGCGGCTAACGCCATGGATGAGGCCGAGGCCTGGTCTATGATCGACAGCATGCTCGATGACGATTCCCCGGTCAGCTGCGATGCCGTGCGTTCGCGCGATGTCTACCAGGTCGCAATCGACGAGCTCACCAACGGTGGAAAGACCGGTTCTTACAATCGCGATGACATTGCCGCTGCCGCACGCGCCGTCTCGGGCTCTCATGCAGCCCCTGCGGGCAGCACCGCAGCCTTCGTGGCGCTTGTAGCCAACGCAGCCAACAATGCCGCCTATAACGGCGCGTCGTCGGCTGCGTACGCCTCTGCCGCGTCGGCTGCTTCGGCCGGCCAACAGAGCGCAGCTCAGGCGGCTCCTGTCGCCGACCCCTTTGCCGATGAGCCCCTGGCTGTCGACGAGGAGACCATTGCCGCTCGCCGAGCTGCCGAAAGCTCGCTTTGGGGCGCTTCGGCCCAAATGCAGGCCGCGGAGGCGGCGCCGTACAACGCCAAGCTCGCCAGCATGCCCATCATTTCCGATGCCAAGGGTGTGGATCTCTCCGATCTGGACGAGCCTGCCGCCATCACTGCGTCTATCGATGCCCAGGATCGCGTGGATACCGACAGTCTCCCCGATGCCTCTCTTGAGGAAGATGTCCCCATGGCCGATTATTCGGGCCACGAGGACATGTGGGCCGCCGCCATGGCGATCATGGCCGAGGCTGCCGAGCCCTCCCCCGTGGCGGTGCCCACGCCTGCAGCCTCACCTGTCTCGGTTGCTCCCGTCTATGTCGGCCGCCACAGCTCCGTGCTTCCCGAGGATACCGCGCGTATCTCGCGCGAGGGTATCGAGCGCGCCGAGGCTATCGCTGCCGGCGTTATGGAAAACCGTCGCCATGAGCGCGTCAATCAGATTCTCGAGGAAGAGATCAACCGTCTACAGTCTGCGGCCGTCAAGCGCACGGGCCGTGCCTATCTGAGCGTTATCGAGGGCGGTACCGCCAGCTTTACACCGCTGCGCGCGGAGGCATAATTGCCTCATGGTTAAACTCGATCGAAAATGGGCGCTTGCCGCCTGCGCCATGGTGCTCGTCATTTGGGGCAATTCGCTGGTTCCCGGTACGGGGTCTGGTTCGTTGAGCTTGTCGATCATGGAATCCATTCGCGGCTTTTTGCAGGCCCTGGGGCTTCCATACAAGTGGGTCACCAACTTCGTCGTGCGCAAGTGCGCTCATTTTACCGAGTACATGGTGCTTGGCATCTTGGCGACGCACGCCTTTGACCTCGAAGGCCGGCGCACGTTTGATGTGTTGCTGCCCACGGCGGTGTTCTTGCTGCTTGTTCCCTCTATCGACGAGACGATCCAGCTTTTTGTGCCCGGTCGCGCCGGCATGATTACCGATGTGATGATCGACTGCTGCGGGGCGACGGCAGGCGTCGTGCTCCGATATCTCTTACGGTCGCTGATTAACACCAAAAAGGCCGCCTAGGACGTTTTGCTTGGTCCTAGGCGGCTTTGTTCGTTTGAGGGCCTCTGCGGGGCGTGACGGTTTTGTCCGGGCGTTTTGCGAGCTTGGCTACGCCGTGCGCCGTTGATGCACCCTTTACTGGAGCGCCTGGGCGCCCAGGGCCAGGCAGCCCATGATGCCCTGCTTGCCCTCGAGGCTGTTGTTGACAATGTAGGTATCGATGTCGTTGACCTCGGGCGTGACGATATAGCCGTTGAGCATCTCGGCGCACTTTTTGCGGGCGAGCGGCACGATGGGGGTGTGGTCGGCCACGCCGCCGCCGATGATGATCTTTTGCGGCGCGTAGCACAGCGTGTAGGTCATGAGTGCCTGTGCCAGATAGCCGGCGAGCAGGTCCATGGCCTCTGGGTCATCGGCCATGTCTCCGGCGCTCTTGCCATCCCAGCGCTTTTTAACGCCGGGGCCGGCGATGAGGCCCTCGAGGCAGTTGTCGTGGAAGGGACAGGCACTGTGCTCGCCGATGGTGTCGCGCGGGTCGCGTGTGACCAGGATGTGGCCGGCCTCGGGATGCATCATGCCGTGCACGAGCTGGCCGCCCGAGAGCACGCCGGCGCCCACACCGGTGCCGATGGTCAGGTAGACCACGTCGGTGAGGCCCTGGGCGCAACCAAAAGTGACCTCGCCCAGGCAGGCGACGTTGACGTCGGTATCGTAGCCACAGGGAATATTGAGCTCGTTTTGGATGGTGCCCAGCAGGTCGAAGTAGCGCCATGCCGTTTTGGGCGTCTCCAGGATCTTGCCGTATTGGGGCGAGGCGGGGTTGACTGCGGTGGGGCCAAAGGCGCCGATGCCCAGCGCGGTGATGCCCTTGTCGGCAAACCATGCGTTGACAGCCTCAACGGTCTCCCGCGGGGTCGTGGTCGCGATCTGCTCGCGCTCCAGGACCGTACCGTCTGCATAGCCCGTGGCGCAGACCATCTTGGTGCCGCCAGCCTCGAGCGCTCCGATAAGCTGCTGTTCTGCCATAGTATTCCTCTCTCTGGGACGAGTTGCTCCGTGACTAAAGTATAGAGCTCTAAACCATTTTAGAAAGCGCTATAAAAAGAAGCCTCGCAACGCGGCGGGCGGTACGAGGCTTCTTTGGTTGCTTTAGTTGCCGGGCCGTTCTTACCCGCGCGGCTTGATTTTATCACGTAGCGATTTGAGGTTCTCCAGCGCCGCGTTAAGCGTCTCGTCTCGCTTGGCAAAGTGGAAACGAATCAGATGGTTGACGGGCTCGCGGAAGAAGCTCGAGCCGGGTACGGCGCCCACGCCCACCTTAGACGCGAGGTCCTCGCAGAATTTGAGGTCGCTATCATATCCAAACTCAGAGATGTCCATCATGACGTAGTAGGCGCCCTGTGGCACGTTGTGCTCAAGACCGATGCTGTCGAGTCCCTGGCAGAACAGGTCGCGCTTGGCGGCGTAGAGGTCGAGGACCTCCTGGTAATAGCTGTCGTCGAATTTGAGGGCGGTGACGACGGCTTCCTGCAGGGGAGAGGCGGCACCCACGGTGAGAAAGTCGTGGACCTTCTTGATGCGCTCGGTGATCTGGGTCGGGGCAATGGTGTAGCCCAGACGCCAGCCGGTGATGGAGTACGTCTTAGACAGCGAGCTGCAGCTGATAGTGCGCTCGAACATGCCGGGCAGCGTGGCCATATAGACGTGCTCGTGGGGCGCGTAGACGATGTGCTCGTACACCTCGTCGGTGATGCAGTAGGCGTCGTACTTTTTGCAGAGGTCGGCGATAAAGGTGAGCTCCTCGCGCGTAAAGACCTTGCCGCAAGGGTTGGAAGGGTTGCACAGGACAATCGCCTTGGGATCGTTATCACGGAAGGCCGCCTCGAGGACCTCGCGATCGAATTCGAACGTGGGCGGGTTGAGCGGCACGTAGATGGGCTCGGCACCTGAGAGGATGGTATCGGCGCCGTAGTTCTCGTAGAACGGCGAGAAGATGACGACCTTGTCTCCGGGGTTCGTAACCGTCATCATGGCGGCCATCATGGCCTCGGTGGAGCCACAGGTGACCACGATGTTCTGGTTGGGGTCGACCGGCATGCCCATAAAGTGCTCCTGCTTGGCAGCGAGCGCCTCGCGCATGGCCTGGGAGCCCCAGGTGATGGAGTACTGGTGATAGAGCGGCTTGGGGTCGGCGGCGATGGTGCTCAGGCTGTTGAGCAGCTGCGCCGGGGGATCGAAGTCAGGGAAGCCCTGCGAGAGGTTGACGGCACCGTACTTATTGGAGATGCGTGTCATGCGGCGGATGACCGAATCGGTGAATGATGCCGTGCGATTGGAGAGTTCTTTCATGACGGTCCTTTCGAGGGTTTGCAGTGGGGCAAGTTTACTCCTATGAAAAGGGTGGGAATTGCTCGAAACGCACTCGAAAAACTCTTTTCAAAATTCTTGAAAATTGGGGCTTGCATCGCATGGCGTTCCTTGCAATAATAGTCGAGCGTGAAGCGCACAGGACACGGTGGGTGTAGCTCAGTTGGCTAGAGCGACGGGTTGTGGTCCCGTAGGTCGAGGGTTCGAGTCCCTTTACCCACCCCAGTTCTTGCTTCGTGTTGATATCGGGTCGTTAGCTCAGTTGGTAGAGCAGGGGACTCTTAATCCCAAGGTCCAGGGTTCGACCCCCTGACGGCCCACCACATGATATCTCCTCTAAAGTCCGCCATAACGGACTTTAGCTTTGGGTCGTTAGCTCAGTTGGTAGAGCAGGGGACTCTTAATCCCAAGGTCCAGGGTTCGAACCCCTGACGGCCCACCAAAGCATGTTAAAGCGACTGGCTTCGGCTGGTCGCTTTTTTCGTTGACCTCACATGGGGTCGAACCCGAAAGGGCGCGGAGCTGAGCTGTCTGCACCGTGATTCCCTTAGGGAAAACACGGCTCAAGCCCCGTAAGCGTGTTCTCCTTGGGGGAATCATACTTACGGGGCTCGATGCATGTTGAGAAATTGTGATCAAACTCAAAGTGTGAATCGATTCAGTCTGCTCGATAGTGCGAACCGAGGCTTTCAGTCCGTTTGCGCATGGCTTTGACCATCTCCGCAGCCAGCTGAATCTGCGACTTTAGGCGGGCGAGGGCAGCGATTTCGCTGTCATTGGCGTGCGGCTTATGCAGCGACGTCGCCTCGTCTTGTAGGCTTTCAAGCTCTTGAAGCGCCTCGGATAGGCCTGGTTCGGTCCTGTTGATCATGCAGTAGGTGCTCATTGTGTGTTTGAGGCAGCGGGTTAGGCGCTCGGTGACTGCTGTAGCGATGCCATGCTCGGGGAGGGCGACATCCACCGGTGCGTCAGTCTCGGGAGCGTCCAGTGCTGCTCGAGCCGCCGATGCGCCCGCGATACGCCCGAATACGATGCCATTGGCGCTCGACAGCCCTCCGATGCGGTCGGCGCCGTGCATGCCGCCTGTTGCCTCGCCACAGGCGTAGAGGCCCTCAACGCCCGTGTACGCGGTCCTGTCGATCTTGATACCGCCGTTAGCGGCGTGGGCATACATCGCCACACGTATCTCGTCGCTCGGAGCGATACCATGCTCGTCTTGTAGCCAAGTGGCAAATGTCTGCACGAACTCGGGGACATTCTCTCGCGGGAAGTCGTAGTGGAGCGCCAGGCCTTCGGCACCCGCTTGATCGATGGCAAGATCGATGGCGCGGGAAGCCAGGCGTGAAGTGAAGGGACCATATCCGGAGCGCTGTTCAAGCAAATCGTCCAGCTTGACGTCGGCGATATCGACCGGCTGGTCGAACTTGACGTAGCGCCAGGTCTTCTCGTTAAAGACAAGGTTGCGCTTAGGCTCAATGAAGCCGGGCATCATCTGCATGAACTCTATATTAGTAAGGGACGCACCGTGCGACCGCGCGATGGCTTGTGATGAGCTGAGCACGTCGGCGGAAGTGAGGCTGCGCTCGAATAGACCGCCGGTACCGCCGGCGGCGATGATAGTGGCCTTGGCTGTAAAGGTCACAATGCGCTCGTCCGTTTGGTTGAAGAGCACGGCGCCGACAATTTTTCCGTTCGTATCCTCAACAAGATCGATAAGCTCGTGGCGGGGGAGCAGGCGTATGCCGAGCGAGTCGATCTGGGCCGTACACGCGTCTTCGAGGGGTTTGCGGGTGAGGCCGCGCCACATTCTCGTCTTGTGGTCGAAGCAGGGGATAAATTGCTTTTGCTGGGCGCTTTCGGCGCTTTGCGGACGCTGGAGTTCTACGCCCAGATCCTGTTCGAGCCAGTCAATCGCTTGGGGAATGCCGTGGACGAACGTCTGGACGAGTTCGGGGTCGGCAACGCCGCCACCGACGGTTTGGATGGTGTCGATAAGGTCTTGTTCGTCGTCTTTGTCGACGGGACCAATAAGCCCGAGGCCCCAGGTGCCCGGGAAGAAGCTCGATCCGCTCATGGTCTTGCCAGCGCATGCGATGGCAACGGTCGCGCCCGCGCGTGCTGCTTCTATGGCGGCGCAAAGGCCCGCGATGCCCGATCCGATTACCAGTACATCAGTTGATTCCATAGGATTCCTTTCTCGTTCGCGCATTGTCGCACGGGAGATTGGCAAAGGTATCGCAAAGATTGGATAAATCGGTAAAGGGCAAATATGGCGTGTGGACGTTAGGGTCGCTTGGCGGCTCCTTCCCATCACGCCTTACGTTCCATCAGAACTGATATATCGGCTCTTGAACGCTTTGCGGCGACAAAAAAAGAGCCGCTACCCGGGTGGGTAGCGGCTCTAAAGCTCAACTATACGAGCATCGCGCGGGCGCGATTAGGCCTTGAGGGCCTCCTCGACGGCGACAGCGCAGGCGACGGTGGCACCGACCATGGGGTTGTTGCCCATGCCGATGAGACCCATCATGTCGACGTGCGCAGGCACGGAGGAAGAACCGGCGAACTGGGCGTCGGAGTGCATACGGCCCATGGTGTCGGTCATGCCGTAAGAGGCAGGGCCGGCGCCCATGTTGTCCGGGTGCAGGGTACGGCCAGTGCCGCCACCAGAAGCGACGGAGAAGTACTTCTTGCCAGCCTCGAGGCGCTCCTTCTTGTAGGTGCCAGCGACGGGGTGCTGGAAGCGCGTCGGGCTGGTGGAGTTGCCGGTGATCGAGATGTCGACGTTCTCGTGCCACATGATGGCAACGCCCTCGCGGACGTCGTCGGCGCCGTAGCAGTTGACGGCGGCGCGGGGACCATCGGAGTAGGGGATGGTCTCGACGACCTTGAGCTCGCCCGTGAAGTAGTCGAACTGGGTCTTCACGTAGGTGAAGCCGTTGATGCGGGCGATAATCTGAGCGGCGTCCTTGCCCAGACCGTTGAGGATAACGCGCAGCGGCTTCTTGCGAGCCTTGTTGGCGTTCAGAGCCAGGCCGATAGCGCCCTCAGCGGCAGCGAAGGACTCGTGGCCAGCCAGGAAGGCGAAGCACTCGGTGTCGTCGGAGAGCAGCATAGCGCCCAGGTTGCCGTGGCCCAGACCGACCTTGCGGTCCTCGGCGACGGAGCCGGGAACGGTGAAGGCCTGGATGCCCTCGCCGATGATGGCGGCAGCCTCAGAAGCGGTCTTGGCGCCACGCTTGACAGCGAGAGCGCAGCCGAGGGTGTAGGCCCACTCGGCGTTCTGAAAGGCGATGGACTGGGTGTTGTTGACGATCTCACGCGGGTTGAAGCCCTTGTCGGTGCAGATCTGCAGAGCTTCCTCGAGGGAGGCGATGCCGTTGTCGGCGAGGCACTTGTTGATCTTGTCAGCGCGGCGCTCGTAACCTTCGAACGTAACAGTCATAGTTATTTCCCTCCCTTTCTACTCGTGAACCGGGAACACGCTGGCGACGGAGTGGGTCTCCTCGTCGGTGCGCGGGTCGATGTACTTGGCAGCGTTCTCCCACTGACCATAGTGGCCCATAGCACCAGCGATGGCCTCCTCGGGGGTCTTGCCGGCCTTGACGGCGTCGGTGAACTTACCGAGGTTCAGGAACTCGAACGCGATGATCTCGTTCTTGTCGTTGAGAGCCATGCGGGTGACGTAGCCCTGAGCGAGCTCGAGGTAACGAGCGCCCTTGGCCTTGGTGCCGAACATGGTGCCGACCTGAGAGCGAAGGCCCTTGCCGAGGTCGTCGAGGGAGGCGCCCACGGGCAGGCCGCCCTCGGAGAACGCGGTCTGGCTGCGGCCGTAAACGATCTGCAGGAAGATCTCGCGCATAGCAACGTTGATGGCGTCGCAGACGAGGTCGGTGTTGAGGGCCTCGAGGATGGTCTTGCCGGGAAGGATCTCGGAAGCCATGGCGGCAGAGTGGGTCATGCCCGAGCAGCCGATGGTCTCAACGAGGGCCTCCTCGATGATGCCGTCCTTGACGTTCAGCGTGAGCTTGCAGGCGCCCTGCTGAGGTGCGCACCAACCCACACCGTGCGTAAGACCGGAGATGTCGGAAATCTCCTTAGCCTGGACCCACTTGCCCTCCTCGGGGATGGGTGCGGGACCGTGGTATGCACCCTTGGCAACGGGGCACATGTTCTCCACTTCCTGTGAGTACTGCATGCCTCTCCTCTCTATCGTGTTGGCGTCCCGTCTGGGGGTCGTGGCTGGCGATTGCCGGGCGACCCTTCGAAAGGGACATGACATGCAGCCCCTATAATACCGCGAAATGCACGGAATATTCGGCGAACGGCTCAGTTTTCGTAGCGAGAAGCGCGGAACTTTCAATTGAAACGATTTAACCAGACTATTTGCGGTCAAGCGACATTTTGTAGGGTGTCAGTTTTTATCAAGGTTTTGATTAGCTTTTGGCAAGACAGCGTTGCCTGACCTGTGGCTATATTGCCGTTCGCCATCGGATTGCCGCCTTTTACCGTCGACGGGTGCCATTTTGCGTGAATGTTTTGATGGCACGTTTCAATCGTGATGTATTGGATGGTAAGCAGATCCCGGCGAAGGGAGCGCCATGCAGCGCGTTTGGAAAACGATCACCGGTTTTTACCATGTTTGTGCCCGCGGTATGGGCGGGCAGTTGATCTTTGAGAGCGACGAGGACCGGTGGGAGTTTTTGGAACTGATGCGCGACTGCTGCCGCGATGCCCAGGTGACGATTGTGGCCTGGTGTCTCATGAGCGACTACGTGGATCTGGTGCTTTTGGATTACGAGGACGAAATGAGCGCTGCTATGCAGCGGCTGCTGTTGACGTATGCTCGTCGGTTCAATAAGCGCGCTGGGCGCGCGGGCTGCCTATTTCGTGAGCGTTTTGAGCGCCGCTCGCTCGATACCGACTGGCAGGTGATGGAGGCTATTCGCTCCGTACACGCCGATCCGCAGGAGGAGGGCATTAGCCTAATCGAGCGTTATCCCTGGAGCAGCTTTGCGGAGCATCTGCGCGCTTACGACAGTGATGCGGCAGATGTCACGAGGGGATTTTCCGATCCTTCTTGTGCGCTTGAGCTATTTGGTTCTGCCGAGGGCTTTATTGCCTATTCGCTAGCGATGCCCGACGGCGGCGAACCGGTGCTGTGCGATATGAAAGAGACGGAGTGGGAACGCCACGCCTTTGCCGACAGGTTGGCGAAGAGCCTCGGGGCTCCGCTCCACGGGGTTAAAGCCGCACCGCCGGCGCGGCGCGATGCCGTTATCGTTGGATTGCGCGATGCCGGATTTACGGTGCGTCAGATTGAGCACTATACCGGGATTGGCAAAAGTACGGTTTCTCGTATTGTGCGGACCCGCACGGGGACGGCGATGCGGGCTGGCGGAAACGTGATGTAGGGCTGCCTGTGCACCGCGGCTGGGGTCGTTCATGCGCCGCAACCTGCGTTCTAAATGCTTGGTACGCTGACTGCACTTCTTGATATGCATAGAACGATTGCCGTCTTGCATAAAAATACGGCTCAGTCCGGTTTTACCCGCGCCTACCCCCGTCCACACCGTGCAAAAAGCGGAGTTTTCAGCATCGTGGTGCTGTCGGCACCGCCGTAATCTTGAAATATATGGGTCCCGAAGCCATTTATGCCTGCCGATGTGCCTCCAAAGCGCATGCTTGTGACCCCTGAGACCACTATGCTTGTTCTAAAACGATATAAAAGGGTGCCTGGAGACGTTGATTAACGCTTTCAATGCGTATACACGCAACTTGGCGTGCTGAAAACTCGCAAAAATGCACGCCGCACCCTATGGGACCCGTCTGTGGCGGGCGCGAAGCGAACCGGAGCCCAGCAGGACGGGGCATGGGGCGTTGCTTGGGGTGCCCGTGGCTCTGTCGCTAGCCGTTGGCACTGTGGAAAACGTCCGTGTTTGCGGCTGGCTGTTCGGTAAATGACAGGGCGAGCGCCGGACGCGCGAACTTTGTGTGTCCGAGGCGTTATGAAAAAGCCGAGCCGCCCGTATTGGGCGGCTCGGCAATCAAACCCTTTGATCTGGGGCATCCGCTTCTGGCTAGTTTACCCTTCGAGCATACCGTCGAGGGTGCGCCAGGCGAGCTCGGCGCATTTGACGCGGGCGGGCATGTGCGAGATGTCCTGGAGCTGGGCGGCCTCGTCCAGGTCTTCCAGGTCTTCCTCGGAGAGCTGCTCGCCACGGATCATGGCGAGGAAAAGCTCTGCCAGACGACGTGCTTCCTCGACCGTCTCGCCGGTGATGAGGTCGGCCATGATATCGGCGCTGGCCTGGCTGATGGCGCAGCCGTGACCGGTAAAGGAGGCCTCCTCGATCACGTTGTTCTCGACACGCAGCTGCAGAGTGAGCTCATCGCCGCAGCTGGGGTTGATGCCGTCGTGCTCGTGCGTGGGGGCATCCATCTCGTACTTGTAGTCGGGGTGCGAGTTGTGCTCCATAAACGTGGTAGAGGTGTACAGATTACCCATTGAACGTGCTCCAAACGTGATGCAGGCCGGCGATGAACTTGTCGATATCGGCCTTGTCGTTGTAGAAGGCCACGCTGGCGCGGCAGCAGGCAAGGTTCTCGACGCCCAGCCAGGTGAGCAGAGGCTGCGCGCAGTGGTGACCGGCGCGGATGCAAACGCCGTCCATGTCCATGATGCTCGCGACATCGTGCGGGTGGATGCCCTTGACGTTAAAGCTGACGACGCCGTGGTGGTTGTCCCAATAGATGGAGCCGATGATCTGGACAAAGTCGAGCTGCATGAGCTCGCCCATCAGGTAGTGGACGAGTGCCTGCTCGCGTGCCTGGATGTTTTCGTAGCCTACCGTGTTGACCAGGTAGTCAAGCGCCGCGCCCGTGGCGAAGATGCCGGCGGCGTCCTGCGTGCCGGCCTCGAACTTCTCGGGGACGGGCGCCCAGACGGCGTCCTGCTCGGTGACCGAGTCGATCATCTCGCCGCCGGTGAGCATGGGCGGCATGGCGTTGAGCAGGTCCATCTTGCCCCACAGCACGCCGATGCCCATGGGGCCCATGGCCTTGTGCGCGCTAAAGGCAAAGAAGTCGGCGCCCAGATCGGCCACATCGACCGGCATGTGCGGCAGCGACTGCGCGCCGTCGACGACCAGATAGCCGCCGTACTTGTGCACGAGCTTGCCGAGATTCTTGACCGGGTTCTCGACGCCCAGCACGTTAGAGACTTGACCCACGGCCAAGATCTTGGTCTTGGGACCCACCTTGGACAGAACCTCCTCGGTCGTGAGCTGACCGGTCTTGGTGGGGTAGAGGTAGACGAGCTTGGCGCCGGTCTCGCGGCAGACCTGCTGCCACGGGATCAGGTTTGAGTGGTGCTCCATGATGGTGATGACGACCTCGTCGCCCGGCTCGAGGACCGTGGGCGCAAAGCTCTTGGCGACCAGGTTGAGCGACTCGCTCGTGTTGCGGGTGAAGACGACCTCGTTGGCCTGGGGGGCGCCGATGACGTCGGCGATCTGCTGGCGCACCTTCGCGATGGCCTCGGTGGCCTCGACGGACAGCGAGTACAGGCCACGCAGGGGGTTGGCGTTCATGCGCTGGTAGAAGTCGCGCTCGGCGTCGAGTACGCAGGCGGGACGCTGCGCGGTGGCGGCGCTATCGAGGAAGGCGATCTCGGGGTGCTGCTGGAACAGCGGGAACTGCGCCTTGTAGGGGTTGGTCTCGATGTCGACGGTAGGCCAGCCGCGCGAGGCCTCGTCGCTGGCGTCGAGCTCCATAGGCTCCGGTGCGGTACAGGTGTCGCATTTAACGTGCTCGGTGTCGATCATGCGAGCTCCTCCTCAAAGTTGTCGATCAGGTTATTGCCCAAGCGGACGACGGCAGCGCGGGTGCGCTCGTCAGTGGCGGAAAGCGCGGCGTCCTCCAGCTTGGCGCGGATGAACAGGTCCTCGGCGGCGTTTTGGTCAAGGCCGCGGCAGGCGAGATAGAACAGCTGCTCGTCGCGGACGTGACCGATGGTGGCGCCGTGGTTGCCGGCGACGTCGTCCTCGTCGCAGAGGATGACGGGAACGGTCTTGTTGTCGACGCCCTTGTTGGCCAGCAGCACGGTTTCGCGCTCGGTGCCGGTTGCGCCCTTGCAGCCGTGCACGAGGTCGATGGTGCCGCGGTAGACCTTCTTGGACGTACCGGTCAGCACGCCGTTGGCGTCGATCTCGCACTCGGTCTTGCGGCCGCGGTGGCGCAGCTCGTAGTTAAAGTCGCGCACCTGCTCGCGGGCGCCAAGGTAATCGGTATCGATCGTTACCTTGGCGGTGTCGCCCAGCAGGTCGCCGGCAAGGCCGGTGGCGCTGGCACCGGCACCCAGGACGGTGTGCTGCACGTTGACGCGCGCGCCCTCGTCCAGGAACAGACCGGTGTCGTCGAGCGCGATCCAGCTGTCATCGAGCGTCTGCGTGCAGGTTACGTTGACAGTGGCGTACTCGTAAGCGCACACGCGTAGCACGGAGCCCACGACGCCTTGGCCGTTGACGGGGGAGTCTAGGGCGATCTGCAGGTCGAGCGTTGCCTGCGGGCGGGCGACGACGTCGATGGCGGCAATCGCAACCGCTGCATCGACACCGCTCACGCGCACGGTAACCGTGGCGTGCTTGTATGCGGACACATCGATGACGATGCGCTTGGTGGCGTGGTCGGCCAGGTAGGTATAGGCAGCCTCGCCCATGCCGGTCTCGAAGGCCTCGGCAGGGGAGAGCTCCTCCTCGAGCTTGATGGCGCCGGCCTGGTAGACAGAGGTGGCGGGCACGTCGAGCTCGGTCTCGGGCGTGATGCGGGCACGATCGGCGGCGTCGCCGGGGGCGGAGGCGCGGCGCTCGGGGAAGCGCTCGGCCATGGCATCAATGGCGGCGTCGAAGGCGTCGGCCGAGCCGGCAAACTGCTCGTCCAGCCCCTCGATCTCAACGGCCTCGGCGGGAGCGGCGGCAAGCTCGTCCGAAAGCTCAAGCTTGGTCTGGTTCATTTTGAGCCAGCCCCAAGTTGCTGCCGGCATCGCATTAACCTGCTCGAGCGTGGTAGCAGCGGTGTTGGTTTCCTGTTTCATTATCCGATCGCTCCTTCCATCTCGAGCTTGATCAGGTTGTTCATCTCGACGGCGTACTCAAGCGGCAGCTCCTTGGAGACCGGGTTGGCAAAGCCGTTGACGATCATGGTACGGGCCTCTTCTTCCGAGATGCCGCGGCTCATCAGGTAGAACACCTTGTCGTCGCCGATGCGGCCGATGGTGGCCTCGTGGCCGATGTCGACGTTCTTGGCGCGGATGTCCATGGCGGGGATGGTATCGGAGCGGCTCTGGTCGTCGAGCATGAGCGACTGGCAGCTCACGGTTGCCTTGGAACCCTCGGCCTTAGGCGTGGCCACGATGGAGCTGCGGAAGGTCTGGATGCCGCCGCTCTTGGAGATGCCCTTGGTCTCGACGGTCGCCGAGGTCTCGGGCGCGTTGAGCACGACCTTGCAGCCGGTATCGAGGTTCTGGCCGGCGCCGGCAAAGGTGATGCCGGTAAAGCTCGAACGGGCGCCGCGGCCGTTGAGCACGCTCATGGGGTAGAGATAACCCACGTGGCTGCCGAAGGAGCCGCTGATCCACTCGATGTCGCCGTCCTCGTCCACGCGCGCACGCTTGGTGTTGAGGTTGTACATGTTCTTGGACCAGTTCTCGATGGTCGAGTAGCGCAGGTGTGCACGCTTGCCCACAAAGAGCTCCACAGCACCGGCGTGGAGGTTGGCCACGTTGTACTTGGGTGCGGAGCAGCCCTCGATAAAGTGTAGGTCGGCGTCGTCCTCGACGATGATGAGCGTGTGCTCAAACTGGCCGGCGCCCTTGGCGTTGAGGCGGAAGTAGCTCTGCAGCGGAAAATCGAGCTTGGTGCCCTTGGGCACGTAGACAAACGAGCCGCCCGACCACACGGCGCCGTGCAGGGCCGCAAACTTGTGGTCGGTGGGCGGGATGAGCGTCATAAACTTCTCGTGGATGAGCGGCTCCCACTGCGGATCGTGCAGGGCCTCCTCGATGCCGGAGTAGACGATGCCCATCTTGGACGCGGTGTCCTGCATGTTGTGGTAGACGAGTTCGGAGTCGTACTGCGCGCCGACGCCCGCCAGGTAGCTGCGTTCGGCCTCGGGGATGCCCAGGCGCTCAAAGGTGCTCTTGATATCGTCGGGCACCGACTCCCAGTCGTGCTTTTGGTCGGTGTTGGGTCTGACGTAGGTGACGATGTTGTCCATGTCCAGGCCCTCGATGGAGGGGCCCCACGTCGGGTCGGGGAAGCGGTTGAAGATCTCGAGGGACTTGAGGCGCAGGTCGAGCATCCATTGCGGCTCGTCCTTCTTGGCGCTGATCTCGCGCACGATGTCGGGCGTGATGCCAGCGTCGAGGCGCTCGAAACCCTCCTCGCCATAGGTGAAGTCGTAGAGGCTGCGGTCGATGTCCGCGACCTCGGTGCGGTTCTTGGTCATTGCGTCGCCCCTTTACGCCTGCTGCTCGGCAGCGGCGGCCTCAACCTGGGCGCGCTGCTCGGCGGCCTCGCGCTCGAAGGTCTCAAAGCCGTTCTTGTCGATCCAGGGGATCAGCGAGGCATCGTCCTCGCGCACGATGTGGCCCTTGACCATAACGTGGACGCGGTCGACATCCAGGTGCTCCAGGATGCGCGTGTTGTGCGTGATGATGAGCATGGAGCCGTCGCAGCTCTTGCGGTAGGCGTCCATGCCGTGGCTGACGGTGGAAAGCGCGTCGACGTCCAGGCCCGAGTCGGTCTCGTCCAGGATGGCGAGCTTGGGCTGCAACAGCAGAAGCTGGAGCATCTCAACCTTCTTTTTCTCGCCACCCGAGAAGCCCACGCCTAGCTCACGGTTGAGGTAGGCGGTATCCATGTTGAGTTCGGCCGCGAGCTCCTTGACGCGACGGCGGAACTCCTTGCCCTTCATCTCCAGGCCGGGGCGGCCGGCGATGCTGGCGCGCAAAAAGCTCGACAGCGGCACGCCCGGGATCTCGACCGGTGCCTGGAAGCTCAGGAACAGGCCGGCGCGCGAGCGCTTGTCGGTGGTGAGCTCGGTGATGTCCTGGCCGTCAAAGACGATGCGGCCGTCCTGCACGGTGTAGACGGGGTCGCCCATGACCAGGTGGCCGAGGGTGGACTTGCCGGCGCCGTTGGGTCCCATCAGCACATGGGTTTCGCCGGCGGCGACGTTGAGGTTGACGTTGTGGAGGATGGTCTTCTCGTCCACGGAGGCGGTCAGACCTTCGATGGAAAGCAGCGGATTCGCACTCATGCTGTCCCTCTCTGTATATGGTGTACTCATAGGTGTACTAAACCCTAGGAATCTTCTCGGAATAAAGTTACTATGGGTTCGGCGTTAGTCAAGGGAAAACCCGACTAATCCACTCGACTTTTCAAATTCTGGGACAAAATAACCTGTTGTGTTTGTCCCATTTACTTAAGATTTGGGACAAACAAAGCTGGTTATGTTGTTCCAGATGCGATGGGAGGGTAGGTATGCTCATTTCTTCCAAGGGCCGCTATGCCCTCCGGCTGATGATCTATATCGCGGCGCTCGGTGATGCCGAGGGCAAGATTGCCTTGCGCGAGGTTGCCGACCGCGAGCATATCTCGCAAAAGTATTTGGAGCAGCTGGTTCGTCCGCTTATGAAGGCGGGCCTGCTTAAGAGCGTGCGCGGCAAGGGCGGCGGCTACATGATGGCCAAGGACCCGGCCGAGGTGCGTGCCGGCGACATCCTGCGCGCCGTCGAGGGCAGCACGGCTCCGGTGGCGTGCGACGGCATCGACAACAGCTGCACCCGCAGTGACCTGTGTTCCACCGTCAAGTTCTGGCGTGGCCTTGACGAGGTCATCGAGAACTATGTCGACGGCGTGACGTTGGCCGACCTGGCCGCCGTCCCCGAGATCAACTTTGACATTAAGCTGTAGGGGCTGGCTTTCGTGAAGTCGTACGAAGCCTTTGATTCGCGTCTGGCACTGCTAGAGACAGCTCGATTCCAAGATTTCGATAACGACTATGTTGTCTCCGGATGTGCATATATCTATGAGCAGGTTTTCGGTATCTCAATTACGCTCCTTAAGCGTCTGCTCGAGTATGAGGGTGCTACGCTTGCCGCGTCGGGGTCTCCTCGTGCCATCTTGAAGGAGTCCTACCGATTCTACGACTTTATTGATGAGGCAGCCTGGCTAGATATGCTCAGAGACCGCAATACGAACGTCCATATCTACGACAACAAGCTCGCTCAAGATTTGATTCAGCGCATCTTGGACGTCTATATCCCTGCTTTCTGCCAGTTGAGGGACGGGCTGATGGAGCGTTACGGCGAGCTTCTGTTGGCGCCTGACGACCAGTTTGTTTAATTCCTTAAGATTTCGCGGAGGGTTGTTGCCGTTTACCGAGGGGTTGTTGTGCAACAACGGGCGAGCTGGGATACTTAGATTCATCTTTGCAAACTGCACTTTAACTACACCAATGCAGGGAGGATCTTATGCAGCCCAAGCATTCCGCGATTGTCGCGGGCCTGACGCTGGCGCTTTCGTTTGGCGCCGTTACCGCACCCGCGCCCGCCGCCGCCGAGGAGCCCACGCCGGGTGTTGCCTCGGATGCCACCGATATCGATAAGGGCCTTTACACCCAGCAGTCCTTCTCGGGCGTGCTGAGGTCGGTTCAGGGTGTTTCGTTTGTCAACGTGACCGCCGAGATGAAGTACTTCACCAAATATGAGAGCCACGGCATCTATAACCAGGGCTTTTCGTATGGCGACGGCTACAACGCGCTTGGTTATTACCAGTTCGACCGTCGTTGGTCGCTCGTTCCGTTTATGAAGCAGGTCTACAACTACGATTCTGTTAAGTACGGCATGCTTAAGGCTGCGATCGATCGCGGCAGCGAGATTTCCAACGTGAACAACCCCATGTATGCGAACGGCCAGCTCACCGAGCTGGGCCGTATTGCGCAGGAGGCCTTCCAGGGTGCTTATAACGCCGACCCTGCTGAGTTTTCGGCTCTACAGGATGCGTATGCGTATAACTCGTACTATGCGGTGACCGAGGCGTGGCTCAAGAGCGCCCTTGGTATTGACATTTCCGGCCGTGCCGACTGCGTCAAGGGTATGGTGTGGAGTATCACCAATATGTGCGGCACCGGTGGCTGCCAGGACTTTTTCCGCTGGGCAAACCTTTCTAACAGTATGACCGACCGCGAGTTTGTGACGGCGCTTTCCAACAGCGTGGTCAATAATGTGGCGACCAAGTATGCAAGCCAGCCCCAGTACCACGAGGGCTGGAAGAACCGCTACCGCAATGAGCTCAAGGATTGCCTCGTCTATATCGCCGAGGACGAGGCTTCCGCGGCAACGCCTGTGGAGCCCGAGCCAACGCCGGCACCTTCACCGACGCCTGATTCGAATGACGACTCTTGTGACGATGCCGACGATGACAGGATGGATGCGCCCTCGACCGATACTGACGGCGATGGCTCTGCTGGTGGCACTACCAACGACGGTTCTTCCTCGAGCGGCTCCGATTCTAACGGCTCTGCTGCGGGCGATTCGTCTTCAAACTCTGCCGGCAATACGGACGGCGCCGCCTCCGGTTCGACCGACGCTGGTTCCTCTGACTCTTCCACTGGCTCGAGCGATTCTTCCGCCGATACTGGTTCTAGCAATGACTCTAACTCTGACGCCGCTACTGATTCCGGTGCTTCCAAGGACGACTCGAATAAGGCGCCGGACGCGCCCGCTACTTCGACGGACAAGAAGCCCTCTTTCGTTGTGCAGCTTGGCTGCACGTTTGGTTCCTCGCTGATGGCTGGCGTAAGCAGCTCGTCACCTGACAAGAACAATTCTGATCAGGCTTCTACGACGCAGACCGCGGTCGCGAGGGATGAATCCAAGGAGAAGGACGAGAGCAAGGGCAAGACCGACGACGGAAAGCAGCAGGGCGAGGACGGCGGTAAGGACAACGCCGATAACCAGAACCAGGAGCAAAATGGCTCCAAAACGGTGACCACCACGACCACGACCACGACGACCAAGTCCTCGGGCGGTAACATGCCCAAGACGGGCGACCTTATCGTTATGGCGAGCCTTGCCAGTGCAAGTTTGGCTACGCTTGGTGCCACGTCTATTGTGAGTGGCAAGCATAAGCTCGATCAGCAGAATAAGACTGCTGGTGAGGACGGTTCTGAGGAGTAGCCTCTCGGCTGTCTGATAACTAAAGAGTCGGGACGGGGCCCGGTGCGAATGCATCGGGCCCTGTTTTGTTGTGCAACGATTAGTTGTGCCCCCCTCACGCCCCATGTTGCTACCGTTGCCCGATATGTTTGCGCGCTACATCAGTACGCGCGAGGTCATCATTACAATTGGCATCGTGCTGCGATTTAAGGGGAACGTTGCGATGTCTGAACAGGCAAATAATGATTGTGCTGTCGACTTTGGCGTGCATCTGATCGGCTGTTCCGACGAGGCGGTTTTACCGATTGGCATGCACGACTATGTGGAGGCTCTTGGTTGCTGCACACTGGTCGACAAGACTATGTTTATTGCCGATGTGCTGGATTGCGAAGCGCCCGTTATGGCGTGCTGCCGACCCGAGGGTTTTGGCAAGAGCATGAACTTGTCGATGCTCAAGGCTTTTCTGGAGCGTCCCGCGGTCGGTCGCGCTGGTCAGATCTCGTTTGCCGATACTCTGATTTGGGGTGCGGATGGCGGGCGCTATCGGGACGAGTATGCGTGCTATCCAGTGATATCGCTGGACTTTTCTGGCGCTGCGAGGCGTGGTGCCTCTGTTGTCGGCGTCGTGCGTGATGCTCTTTCGGGCGAATGCGCTCGCTTGATGCCACTCTTGGAAGCTCCGGATTTAGCTCGAGATAAGGTACGTCACATTGAACGCGTTGCGCGTGGCGTAGCGAGCGCGGACGAGGTTGACTCGGTGCTCGGTGTGCTCATTGAGCTGCTGGAGATGGCCTGCGATGAGCAGGTTGTATTGCTCGTTGATGGGTACGATGCGGCGTGGTCTCGCCGTGCGAGCGCGAGGGACGCTTCCGACGCCGATCCGGCAGGGCTATTCGATCGCGTGCTGTTCGACGCCATTGCCACTGCGCGCGATTCGTTGCGGCTGACGTGTCTGATGGGGGAGCGTCCCGGCCCTGCCGAAGCGGCGCTTCCTTTGCATGGCTGCTCGTATTGTCTGACGACGCCGCTTTCGACGTGGTGTGACCGTTGGTTCGGCTTTTCGGATGCCGAGGTTGAGGCTCTGTTGAGTCATGCTGGACGCGAGGAATACCTGGATGATGCGCGTGAATGGCTCGAGGGATATCGGTTTGGCAGGCCCTATTGCTCGAGTCCGGCGCGTGTGACCGGTTTTCTGGACCGAGGCTGCACGGCGCCTGTGCGAGCCGATCTGTATGGGTATGCCGATTGCCTAAGTAGGGTAGTTTGTGACTGGAATCTTGATCGCCTTTCGGCTCTGTTCGATTTGCTCGAGGCGCATGGATGCGTTGAGGTTCCGGTTTGCTTGGGTGCTACGGGGCCAGAGACCTCGTCTGATGATGGTTTGTGGACGGCGCTGTATCTGTCCGGTTTCCTGACGACAGATATGACTGAGGAGTCGGAACATGGCAATCGCCTCCTTGCCCTGCGGTTGCCCAATAACGAGCTTCGCCAGACCTTTCGTCTGGTGATTATTGATTGGTTTGAGCGTGCTGCCGAGGACGTTCGAGACGTCGATGCGTTTCGAGACGGGTTGTGCCGTGGGGACGAGGATGCGGTGAAGCGGGCGTTAGACCGCATCCTGGGAGATGCGGGAATCGGTGCGAACAACCCAGATGCGCCGCTGCCATATCACCTGCTCTTGCAGGGGCTCTGCTTTGGATTGCCGGGCTATGCCAATCCTGCCTCGAGGCGAAAGCGTGGCGCGGATCGCTGGGACATCCAGGTATTTCCTACGGGCGCTGTTTTTGACGTGGCAGACACGATCGGCATGCTCGACGAGCGCCCGCTGATAACAATCAACATGATGTATGACCCCGGTGTGGGCGCGCTCGGCCTCGAGCTGCTGGCCGTTCAGGCGCTGCTCGACATAGAGCGCGACGGCATCGACAAGATTCGCGTACCGCGACCCGGTGTGGGCCGCATGCGCTGGGGATTCGGTTTTGATGGGCTTCGTGTGGCTGCGGTGTGCCAGCGGCTGTAGGGGCAGGCGATGCTGCGGGGGTGCCCGCTACTCTGCGTCCTTCATAGGCGGCATGGGCTTCCAGTCGGGATCCTTGATGATCTTGCGGGCGTCTTTCATGCCGCGGCGCAGCGCCGGGATGCCGGTCTTAAAGCATTTGTCGACCGCTGCAAGACGAATGAACTCCTTGCAGAAGGTCGCGGCGTTACCCAGACGGAACAGGATGGGACGGTAATCGCCGTAGATCTGCATGTAGCGGGCCAAAAAGCCGCGATTGCGCATGATGTAGTAGCGGTTGGTGTCGCTCGTGGAGTTGAGCTGGCGTTTGCCGGCGATGTCCCAGTTAGAGACGGCGCGGGCGCGCTTGAGCACCACGTCGGCAACCACGGCGGCGGGGAAGGGCTGGCTCGCAACATAGCCGTAGCAGGCATCGTCGCCGTAGATGAAAAAGCGTGCATCGGGCAGGCCGATCTTGTCGACTACGCGGCGCGAGAACAGGCCGCCTTCAAAGCACAGCTGGTTCATGGTGCGGTAGCCCTCGGGGCCCAGGTCCCACTTAGCGATGGGGTTGGGGATACCAAGCGAAAGGATGAGCTGGTACTGCCAAAAGAAGGCACCGCCGTCGAAGTCCAGGCGCGAACCCTGGATGACGTCGTAACGGTCCGTCCATTTGGCCAGGCGCTCAATACCCTCGGGGATAACGAGCACGTCGTCGTCCATGACCCAGAACCACTGGGCGCCCAGGTCGTAGGCGCATTTGGTGCCGGCGGAGAAGCCGCCCGCGCCGCCGCCGTTTTTGAGCTGCGGGGCGTAGATGACGCGGTCGGTGCCACCCTTTGCATCGGGCTGATCGGTGTCGATGCCCCACAGGTTGGCGAGGCGCTCGTTGAATGCGGCGCACATGGCCTCGGTCTCGCGCGAATTCTCGTTATCGACGATCACAATGCGCCAGGGCACGGCCGTGAGCTCGGTCATAGAGTCGAACAGGTTGGCCAAGAGCTCCTGACGCTTATAGGTGACGACAACGATGGCAAGCTTGTCGATGGGGGCGGGAAGGGTGGAAGTCATGAACGAGAATATCCTTTCGCGTGGGCGGCATATCGGCCCTGCGGAATAAACGACGTGTCCCATAGGACACGACTATTGTAAGCGTAGGCGGGCGCCCGCGGGCAATGTTCCGCTAATCACCAAGAACGTTTGCTACAAGCCTGGTTGACGTGTGTGCGTGGCGAGATTGCAAGCGCGCATTGTGGTATTACATAGGTGCCGAATCCCGTGGACGCGATCTTTGTGTTTGGATGCCCTGTGAATAAAACTCGTTTAGCTTCCTTTGCCGATAGCCTTCCCGTCAAGGTCATGTTGCTGTTTTTGGTTCTTCAGGCCGCATTTGTACTGAGCAATACCGCGGCAAATTGTCTGCCGAGGCCCGTCATCGAGTCGCATGTGCAGGGTTCGGAGTCCTCTGCCCTGTTGTCTGACATGTATGTCTACGACCACCGTGTTGCAGCTGGTCCTGTTTGCTTTGATAACAATCGCTTTATCATTGAAGTCGCACAGCAAAAGGACCAAGGTTCTCCATTTAAGACGATGACTGTTGCCGAGATTGATGACGTTACGAAAGCCGGTGGGATTACGCATCAGCAGTACTACCGGTATTGGCATGGATGGCAGCTACTTACGAATGCCTGCCTGTTTATTGGCGGTATCGACGTTGTCGTGGTGCCTGCGGCCGCTCTGGCGATTGTCGGCTCCGCTTGCGCTTACGTTGCCTTGCGGAAGCGGTTTTCAAAGCCAGTGACGTTGGGTTTCCTTGCAATCCTGCTGTTCTCGACCAATCTGTTTTTCAATTTTATCGGTGATCTGCTGCTGTGCATCTCGTTCTTTGTGGCGCTCATCATGATGTCTTGCATGAGCCTTCGTTTGGGCTCGGCCCCGAACGCACGGGTTTTCACAAGCCGCCTTGTCCTTTGGTCGATAGCGACGGGCGCCGTGTTTTCGTTTCTTGACTTTTTAACGATTCCTGCCGCAGTTGTCGCCCTGCATTGCTTTTTCGCCTTCATTGCGCTCCCCAAGGGTGAGCGCCCCAAGCGTTGCGTCGTCACGATGCTGCAAGCGCTCTTTGGGTTTGGGCTTTCGTTTGTGTTTACCTGGGCGATGAAATGGGTTGTCGCGGCATTTGTGCTGGGCTGGGACGAGGTCTTTTCGAACGTTCTGGGCGAGATGGGCCTTTGGTCTGCGCATGGGACTTCGTCACTGTTGCCCCAGGCTGACTGGCCTCAGATTTTGAAGGAGTTTTATTGCATGAGCCCGCAGCTGTTCGCCATTTGCTCAACTGCCGGTTATGCGATGATCTCGAACGTCGTTTGCCTTGTTTCGTTTGCTGCCGTATTGGCGATCTGGATTGCCGTGCTCGTTTGCTCGATACGGGGCGGCGCACAAGACGGTCGTCGTCGAAAGGTGTTGATCCAGTCGCTGCTCATGGCACTGCCTCTGGTTGTTGTTCTGGGTTATTTCGTTGTTATGCACGACCATGCGATCGTTCATATTCCGGTATTTGGCTGCAAGAATTGGGCGATTGTCTTTGCGATTTTATTTGTTTCGGGTGTAAGCGCGCTTCGTGGTCTGAGGAGTCAGAAGGTCGCTTAGCCGTTCATACGGGCCTTGATGGCGTCGACTACGGCTCTGCGCACGATATCCACGAGGAGCAGGGAAAGCGCGAGGCAAAGGCTCATAAGGATTCCGAGCAAAATGGCGGCGGCTGGACGGGGCTCTCCCGTTTGGATGCCTGTCGCCATGGTGTAGATTGCATTGTCGAAGATGGGTCGCCAGACGTTACAGGTAAACGACTGCACAGCGTAGAAAGCGAGCGTTCCTGCGGCGAGAGACACGATTGTCTTGTCTGCAACTAGGACTTCGTGGCGCGGCTGATGGAGCGCTGCGGCGGCAACGGATGCGGCGGCCAAGATAAAGGATATGACGGAAGTGGACTTATAAGAGAGCTTCCAGAGCGCGTCGTACTGGCTGTTTGCCGATAGCAGAAGCTCGAGCGTGATGGTGGCGGCAACGAGTCCGATGAGTACAATCTTGGATTTTTGAGCGCCGGATGCGTTGCCGTGGCATTCGAGGACAAAGCGCATTTCTCCAGCTGCAATAAACGCGACCAGGTAGGTAACGGCGCTCATGAGCTTGCGCCACAAAACGATACCGTCCGCTTCGTTCGCCGTCGCCGCGATGAAGCAATTGATTCCAAATGTTGTGAGCACGAGGAGCGCTACGACAAACGGGGCCCTTTTGCTGCCGATCCGCTGCCTTGCCAACGCAATCGCCGGCACGAGCAATGCGGATGCTGCATAAACCCAGATAAACTCGATGCCCAGCGTAAGCCAGCCAATCTCATGCAGCGAGATTTCGGGCAGGGGATAGACGTACATCGAAACAAGCAGGCAAGCTGCGCAATAAAAGAGCGTGGGCAAGACGATCTTCTTGAGGCGCCCAAGCGATTTGAGCGTGAGGCCCTGCGCGGATGAACCGTTTTGGAGGGCGCGTACCGCCGAGGGAATAAGGAAGTATCCCGAGATCATAAAGAAGACCTCGTTGGCCCAGCAGCCCAGCAGGTTGATGAGGCCGAGCGCGCCGGAGTAAGGGAAGACGGCGAGCGGCGCATATTCCGGTAGACCGGCGCAGACGGCTTGAAAGGTCCACTGAAACGTGTGGAATATCGCAATCCCGGCGACCGCGACCAAGCGCAGCGCCTCGATGGAGGTATTTCTGCTTGCTTTGCTGCCCATCAGACTATTTTCCAGCGCGTGCGTTGTATGAACCAAAGTGCGATGTGATCATTTTTAGAGTCTGCTTGGGGCCCTTGTTCCATACGTTATACAAGCCCTCGCCCACGAGGTCCTTGGCGTATGCGCAGTAGCTGATTTTAGGGTCGGCGATGCCCATATACTCGGCATAGAGCTTTTTGGCTGCGGGAGTAACGCGAGGATTGGCAAATACCAGCTCTTGCGGCATGCGTTCGAACATCCTGTGGATCGCCCGCTCGATTTCGGGGTGGCCTTCAATTCCGGTGTGCTCAATCATGATGCCCATATAGGTGAAGCCACGTGTGATTTGGGGTGTCCAAACGGCGGGGTCGGTGACCTTGAGCCGCTCAAGAATATCGACCATATCGTTCCAGCGATTAAACGGCATCAAGGGGTCACGCTTGGCCAGAGCAGCCGCCTTTTCGGGCGTTTCCTCGCGGTAGCAGTAATACGGCTTGGGCCAGTAAGCGATCGCCTTTGCCTGGCATAGCGTTTCGACAAGGAATGGATTATCGGCCCAGCCCGCACCGGGGATTTCCTTAAACCAGATATTGTTTTGCAACAGGAAGTCGCGACGATAGATTGCCGACCAAATGGACGGATGATGGGCCAGCAGGTGTGGAGCGTCGTGAATGGTGAATGGTTGCCGAGGCGGTTTAATGCGACCGCGATATGCGCAGTGTAGTTTGACCTCTTGGGGAGTATCGGGGTTGCGAATGATCCAATACGGGGTCTCAATAATATCGAGCTTGTTCGGATCGCCAAATTCGCGTTTGGCAAAGGCAAGCATGTCGGAGTACATTCCGGGCTCGATCCAATCATCGGGCTCGAGGATGGCAATCCAGTCGCCCTTTGCCTCGCGAATGCCCAGATTGCAGGTTGCGCCGTAACCCTGGTTTGCCTTATCGATCACTCGAACGCGTGAGTCGCGCGCGGCGAAATCTTCCATAATGGCGAGTGAGTTGTCGGTGGATCCGTCGTTAATGGCGAGGATTTCCAGTTCGATATTCTTTTCGTTTAATAGGCTGCCTATAGCCTGAGAAAGATACGACTCGGCATTGTAAGTAGGCACGATTACGGTCAGCATTCAAACACTTTCTCTAGGCGATTTGGAAGAATTATACCTAATTGCGTTTGCAACGGTTTTAGTTGCATTTGGGTGAAGGCAACGGTAAGGGTTGCCAAGTTAGCAGATGGCCAAACGAATCGGGATCTCCGTTTCGTGCCATCTTGATTCAACACGATTCCTTTCAATGACAATTGTTCAAAAGAAGAGATAATTGTTGGATAATGTTGCAACATGGATATTCATTTTGACTGGGGATTCAATATGAAAAAGGTTTTACGTGTCACAACCAGTTTTTCTCTGGCTGCTCTTCTGACATTTTCGTCATTGATGAGTCCTGTAGTTGCTGCTTACGGGTTGAACGAGGCGAAGCCCGCTGAAGCTGTGACGGATGTGGCTTCTGCAGGTGATGACGGAGTAACTTCACGCGGTGACGATGTTGAAGGCAGCGAGGCCACCGTCGACCAATCTCCGGTTGAAGGGGATAGTGAGGCTATCGACTCGTTGAGCCAAGGCGCAACTGAAAGCGATGTCAAGACCGATCAACAGGTCGATTCGGTCGAGTCGACCTTCCAATACGTTTACCTGGCCTACCCAAGCCTTCCCTCTGGAGCTGATCAGGTCATTGCTTTTGCTACCCCTAATGACGGCGAAGTTCTTTCCTCTGCTACGCTTGGCTATGTGAGTGCCAACGGCGTAAAGGGCTCTGTCGACGCGTCTTCTACGGCTGATAATTCTGCCGCCTTTACCTTTGGCGCAAAACTTGAAGCTAATACTTATTTCCTCACATCGATTTCGTATTATCTAGAGGGAGATGGGACTGAGCATAAAATCGATCTCTCTGATCGAGATTATTCATTCACCGTCGCAGATAGCTCTATGAACTCCGAGGGCACATCTGTTTATTATGCAGATGGGGACGGAAATGCTGTTGAGGCCCAGTCAATTCAGCAGGCGTTGGAGTGCGCCGATTCTCCGGATGGTGTTTCTACTTATGCCGCTCGCTCTGCTCGCAACGTTAGCGTAATCGCTCTCGATGCTGGTCACGGTGGATCTGACCCCGGTGCACAGGGCAATGGCAAAAGCGAGGCCGATCTTACCTGGAAGATTGTGACGGCATGCAAGAATAAGCTTGAGGCATATGGCTTTAAGGTCGTTCTTGCTCGTGAACAATACGGCAATTATTCCGGTAATGATTTTCTATATCGCGTCCAGCGCTGCATTGATCAGGGCGCGCAAGCATTCGTGAGCTTTCATATCAATTCCGGTCCTTCCGCCGCTCATGGCGCTGAGGTTTACGCTCCCACCGCAAATGGATCAGACTATACGCAGGTTTCTGTTGAGCTTGCCAATAAGGTTATGAATAACCTTGCTGCTATGGGTCTTACGTACCGCGGCGTTTTCCAGATGCAAGTGGGAGATGAGTTTGCGGTAATCCGATGCGCCCGCGAGCAGGGGATCCCTGGCATCTTAATTGAACATGGCTTTATTTCAAATGCAGGCGATGCCTGGAATTATTTTAGCGATGAAGGCTGCAAGCAACTTGGCGAAGCTGACGCTGATGCCATCATTTCCCAGTTCCCCAAATCAACATGGTTTAATGGCTCGCTTGAATATAAAAAATCAGGTAAAAAGATCGATATGACCTTGAAATGCTCTGGTGGAGAGCCCACAAATGCTGCATTTAAGGTTGAATCTCCCTCGGGGCGTATTGATTGGGTTCAAGCGTACGATCAGAAGGACCACAGCTGGAGTGCCTCCTTTGATTTTGATAGGGAATATGGCGTTTTTAAAGTCAGCGCTTACGTTACGGTGAGCAATGAGACTTTTGAAGCGGATTCTAAGACGTTTGGTGACAATAAGTGCTCGCTGTCTTTCGATTTAACTGAGACTCAAGTTACCGTTGACGCTGGACAATGGGCCATAGAGCCGAATGTGATTTCATATCAAATATTATCCGAGGGCGGAAAGTCCCAATGGATTCCGGCTAAACGGTCTGGCGATTCTTGGATTTGTCCCATCCCGTTAAATGATTTACAAGATGTCTTTGGAAAGAAGACTGTCAAGGCTTGGTGCATTCTGGATGGGGCCGAAGCGTTCCCTTGCGGCGAAGGCTCGTTTAGCGTCGCCCGTCCCGACGTGAAGCTGTCCTGCTCCGCTTCGTCGGGGTCCCTGTCGGTGAGCGCCACCGGCTTCAGCTCCCAGCCCTCCAACGCCGCCGTCCAGGTCGCAGCCCCCTCCGGCGCCTGCCGCTGGTACCAGGCAGCGAGGGGCTCCGACGGCTCCTGGGCCGCCGAGGTGCCCGCCGCAGCAGACTTCGGCGAGTTCGGCTCCTACTCCGTCTCCCTGTGGGCTACCTACGGGTCCTCGACCGAGCGCTGGGCGAAGGCCTCCGCCGACGTCGCCCGTCCCGACGTGAAGCTGTCCTGCTCCGCTTCGTCGGGGTCCCTGTCGGTGAGCGCCACCGGCTTCAGCT
>ENA-OQIE01000265-OQIE01000265.1-human-gut-metagenome-genome-assembly--contig:-NODE-265-length-41598-cov-10.161123_pt1 | contig 41598 bp, 63 predicted proteins | sample MGYA00242569_ERZ504731 | MGnify/ENA primary metagenome ERZ504731 (study PRJEB26092, sample SAMD00036208) | human gut metagenome | host: Homo sapiens | study: EMG produced TPA metagenomics assembly of...
TGATATCTTACTGGATGATAGGTACATAGATCATGGATGAAATTCTGAAGTATTTATAAAAAAGCATACAATAAAAACTCCATCGCTAAAGACTGAATGGATCGGGATACCGAATGATTCAGAAAGATGGAGTAGATATTGAAATGTTACCGGACGACTGGAAACAAACCGGGCACGTCATTTAGGCGTGTGACTTTTTTGCAGAAAAAGACCGAAAAAGTCTTTTCTTGTTAATTACTTATTGCATTCATTTCTAGAAAGTGTAAAATAGTAACCATAAAAGCAACGAAGAGAAGAGTAACCAGGTTGGAACTTCAAAAGAGAGTCCCTGTATGCTGAGAGGGGATAAGGTAAGGTTTGGTGAACATGGTCTTGGAGCTGCGTGATCGATAGTGTAGATCACGACGGGCTGTCCCGTTACAGACATAGAGTATATCTGATGATATTCAGCGTACTTGAAGAGGAAATGATCGTGAGGTCATTTTAAAGTAAGGTGGTACAGCGTAATACTACGCCCTTATCTAAGGGGCGTAGTTTTTTGTTTCTAGAGCATGAAAGAATCACCTCGTCCTACTTCAAGCATTACAAGAAAACGGAGGAAAAGAAAAATGAAAAACGCAATCAGAACAATCGCAACAGTAGCATTAGCATTCGCATTAGTTGGCTGCTCACCCACATCTACAAAAACATCCGGTGAAGACAAGACAATCAAAGTTGGTGCGACTGCAGTACCACATGCTGAAATCTTGAATAATGTCGTAAAAGATGTTCTCGCAAAAGATGGCTGGACATTAGAAGTGACAGAATTTACAGATTACGTTACACCAAATACAGCTTTGGAAGAAGGTTCTCTTGATGCGAACTACTTCCAGACACTAGGCTACATGAACGATCAGAATACTTCTAAGGGTCTTCATCTGGCTGCTGCAGTTGGTGTTCATATTGAACCAATGGGTATCTATTCTGCAACAGTAACAGATATCAAGGATCTCAAGGATGGCGCAACAATCTCCTTGCCAAATGATGCAGATAACTTAGATAGAGGCTTAAGAGTACTTGTTCAGGCTGGTTTATTAGAGGATCCAGGAACAGATGAATATGTAACTGAAACAACATTCAATGGAAATAAAGAACTCAACCCTCATAACTATGATATTCAGCCAGTGGAAGCTGCACAGGTTCCATTAACACTTGAAGATGTTGATGCAGTAGTCGCAAATGGTAACTATGCATTAGAAGCTGATCTTCCAAGCAAGCACCCAGCAATCTATGTTGAACAGTTTGACCAGGAAACAAGTGTAAAGAGAACAAACTATGTTGTTGTAAAGGATGAAAATCTTGATACTGAAAAGACAAAAGCACTTGTAAAGGCTATTACATCTGATGAAGTAAAGTCATATATTGAAGATACATATAAGGGATCTGTGATTGCTTCCTTCATTGATACAGAAGGCAATCCAGTAGACTAATCAAAAAATTATAACAGTACAATCAGTAATATTCAGAGGGGAAACCCTCTGAATATTCGCGTAAATAGACAGGAGCGTAGAGATGATAAATCTTGTAAATGTAAGAAAGAGTTTTGGAGAACTTGAAGTATTAAAGGATATTAATCTCCAGATTCATGAAAAAGAAATCTATGGAATCATTGGACAGAGTGGTGCTGGTAAATCGACATTGCTTCGCTGTATCAATGGATTGGAAACATATGATAGTGGTACGATCACAGTAGATGGTACTGCAGTTGATGAAAATGATAAGAAGCAGTTACGCCAGCTGAGAAAAGATATGGGTATGATTTTCCAGAACTTCAATCTTCTTTCTAGATTGGATGTATATGACAATGTTGCATTGCCTCTTCGCTTCTGGAATGAAAATCCAAATACAGAAGAAAATAAAAAGAAAATTGAACATTTAATTGAACTTGTTGGCTTGAAAGATAAAATGCATGAACGTCCAGAAAATCTATCTGGTGGTCAGAAACAGAGAGTTGCGATTGCTAGAGCACTCGTGAATGATCCTAAGATCTTGCTTTGTGATGAAGCTACAAGTGCATTGGATCCTAGAATCACACATGGAATTCTTGAACTTTTAAAGCAGATCAATGAAGAACTTGGTATCACAATTGTTGTGGTTACACACCAGATGGAAGTTGTAAAACAGATTTGTCAAAGAGTAGCTTTTTTAAAGCATGGTGTTGTTTTGGCAGAGGGTAAACCAGAAGAGTTATTTGTGAAACCAACAGAAGATGTGAAGAAGTTCCTGGGTGAAGAAGGCCAGGTATTGCCAAAAGCGGGTGTGAATGTGCAGCTGTTCTTTACAGATGATTCTTCTGATGAACCTGTAATTACAGAAATGGCAAGAGAATTAGGCATTGATTTCTCTATCTGCTGGGCAAAACTAGAAGAGTTTAGAGAAAATGTATTTGGTTCTTTGATCTTGAATATTCAAGAAAAAGATAAAGAGCGTGTATTTCAGTTTTTGGAAAGTAAGAATGTTACTTGGGAGGTACTATGAGTATGTTAGATGTAATCTTAAAAGGAACATGGCAGACATTATACATGGTATTCTTCTCGACTTTAATTGCGGTTGTACTAGGTTTTATTCCTGCGGTAATTTTGACATTGACTGCTGAAGATGGATTGAAACCAAATCGTATTGTGTATGGAATTCTGGATGTGATTGTGAATGTATTCCGTTCATTTCCGTTCATTATCTTAATGGTAATTGTAATTCCAGTGACGCGTGTAATTGCTGGCAAATCTATTGGTACAACTGCGGCAATCGTTCCATTAACAATTTACGCAATTCCATTTATTGCACGTGTATTTGAAAATGCATTGAGAGAAACAGATGCGGGTGTGATTGAAGCAGCAAAATCATTTGGTGCTACGGATCTGCAAATTATTACAAAGGTATATTTTAAAGAATCTGTACCTAGACTATTAAATGGTATTGTTTTATTGATTATCAATATGGTTGGTGCGAGTGCAATGGCTGGTACACTTGGTGGTGGCGGTCTTGGAGATATCGCTATCCGAAAAGGATATCAGGCATATGATATTAGTTACCTTGTAGTGACGTCCATTGTATTGATTGTCATTGTTCAGCTTGTACAGGGTATTGGTAACGTTATTTACAAAAAGAAGGCTTAATTTTTTGGAAAAATTCTTGCATCATGTAAATGATGGGTATACTATTTTCACGTCATAGAGGACATAAAAAAAAACGACGCTATGTGTCGCTGGATTTAGTGCCCTCTTTTTTATTTTTAATGGAGGAGTATAGCCTATGATGATGTATTTTGAATTTAATGAACATAAATTGAAACAGAACAATTTAACTCAAGAACAATGTTTTAGTGTAATTGATAAAGTCATGAATGAATATGGTGTACATACAAATCAACCAGGAACATATATAGCATCAGATGAAAGTGGATTTAATGTATTTAGTATATTGAAATGTAATCTCCCTAAAACAAAATGGTTTCTTAAAGTGATTGAGAAGTGGTTCTGGTTTGATGATGAAGATGATATTGATTGGAATGACGAGGGTGCTGATTGCATTCATTCTATCCAAAAGTATGGAGTGTAATTTATAAAACGATATAAATAAAAACCTGCAAATGAAGACAACAAGATGGTTGCCATTTTCACTTGCAGGCGTTATATTACACCAATTATTCGTTATGTGAAACGACATGATCGCTAGGGGGCACCAAATTATCTGTCAATTGCATCCACTCTAGCAGTTTCATGTCCACAATGTGGGCAACGTATTCGTGTCAAATAAAATCACTTCTTTCATATTTCATCTTTAATCATCTTTTTTTGATAATGTTGGATGTTGCATATAGAATATTTCTTTTTGATGATCTATTTCTGCTTTTAATTGTTCTTTTGAAGGAAGGTAAGTTAGGTATTTAGACATAAAAAGTCTATCATTATCATGAAGGATAGAATATCTAGCAATATCTTCATCTGTTTCAGAACAAAGTAGTATTCCAAGCGTTGGATTATCTCCTTCTTTGCATTTTAAATCGTCATACATTCGAACATACATATCAATTTGACCAACATCTTGATGTGTGATTTTCTCCATTTTTAAATCAATAAGAACATAGCATTTTAATTCGATATTGTAGAAAACAAGATTTATATAGTAGTCTTCAGTTTCAGTTACAATGTGTTGTTGTCTAGCTACAAATGCAAATCCTTTTCCCATTTCCATTAAGAAATCTCTGATATGTGTCAAAATAGCTGACTCCAAATCATTTTCAAGGTAGAATCTTCATTTTTGAATCCCAAAAACTCTGCAACAATTGGACTTTTTAATAATTCAAACTGATTTTTTTGATTTTCTGAATTCTTCAGAAGCATTTCGTTAACAACATCATTTTTCTTTGGAGATTGCATTAATCGATAGAAATATTGTGTGCTGACGTTTCTGTCTAATGTTCGAGAACTCCATCCCTCATTTGAGGCTTCATATACCATAATCTTGCGTTTTCATCAGAAACACGTAATAAACTTCTAAAATGCGTCCAAGTTAAATTGTGAACGCATGCGTTCACAATTCGTACATCAGGAAAAGCAATATAAAATTTGCGGAAATATTGGAGGTTTCTCTTTGAATAACTTTTTCCGTATTCTTTTGTAAGTTCATCAGCAAAAGCATCAATTAAAGATTGCTCATATTGTGCTCTTTCATTTCCATTTTGTTCCTGCTCAACAATACGTTTACCCACATGCCAATATGTTAGTATCATTGCTTTGTTGGTAGCATTGTATGCTACTTTTTGGCCAGAAGAAATGATATCTTTAATGTCAGTGATTATAGCTGCATATGACGGAAAAATGGTGTGCGTGTAGCGCACCATCAGTGTATCTGTAGCGGTCAATCGGTGTATGATCATAAAATCTAAGCTTTTAGAAATATTATATAAATTTTAACTCGGCATTTAACTCGGCATGCCGAGTTAAATCATTCACTATTTTTTTACTAATTTATAATTAGCATATCTACCGGTTCTATCGTTTTGAATAATATTCTCTTTTTTTAATTTCATTTCTTTTTTCCTCCAGCACACAAAAAAAGATTCATCCCAAAACATGAGACGAATCTGATATCCGCGGTACCACTCAATTTGCATAGAAAACTATGCCACTCTACTAGACTCCAACAAGTCCGAAACCTGTACCGTCAATATAAAAAGGATCGAATAAAGTCCATTTTCAAGAATTCTATTCCATCCTTTTTCATTTTTTCATAAATCTACATTTTAATTGTTCTTTTTGATAATCTTGTGAATTACAACACTTAACAGAATTGTAATGATCATACATGGAATTGTATTTCCAACAGGTGTATCAATCTGCATAAAACAGCGATACACAACAAATCCGACAAGCCATAATACAAGATTCAGTACATCAAATTCTACATTTCTTTTATCGTTCTTTAGAATAAAGAAATCAGCAATCTGAATTGCAATCATAGGAGCAAATACAGAACCAATCAAATACAGAAAATCAGTAATATTATCCATTGGATATACAATTGCCGCAATTGTACCAACAACAGTTACAACCATTGCTACGTGTTTTCCATTCCACTTTGGCACGATAGATTCATTAGAAATACCTGCAGAATAAGCATCCAGGAATGTTGTTGTAACTGTAGAGAATACAATGATCAATAATCCCGCAATACCCAGACCTGCTTTCAACATGATCTGTGCAATATCATATTCTCCTGTAAATAAAGCCGCACCTAAACCAATCAAATACATCCAGCAGCTAACGATTCCATACACAATACTACTAACTAAACTAGCCTTCACAGGATCTTCCGCTTCACGTGTATAGTCACTGATCAAAGGCAGCCAGCTCAAAGGCATCGCAATTGCAAGTTCAACACCTGCACCAAACGTCATTGCTTCTGTACATACAACTGCACTGTTTCCATCAAAGAAGATAAATTTGCTAAGCATTAAAGTCAAAACAAATAAAGCAACCATCGCAACTGTATTGATTTTTCCAAGGTTTGCAATACCAACGCCAATCCATACAAGAATCAAGATACCAATAATCAAACACCAGATCCATGCACCTGTATGCATAATACCATCTGCCGCAAGTGCACCATCATAAATCATGATTGCTGTCCATCCAACAAGCTGCAGTACATTTAATGCCGCAAACAAAAGACAACCTTTCTGTCCAAAGCTCATCTTCGTAGAATCCATCGCACTTAAGCGCATTTTCCCGCCAATAACACCAGCCAGGAACAATAAGATACAGCCGATGACATGTCCAGCCACAATGGCTAAAATACCATTTTTCAATCCTAAAGGTGCAAGATATGTACCTGTCAGTATTTCTGCAATAGAAACACCTGCACCAAACCAGATCAATGCATTTTCAAACAAAGAAGTTTTTTTCATTGAACATTCTCCTTTGCATATTCATTATCAATTGCGAATGAATGATCCATTGGTCCAGATCCCTTACCAAGATCAAGCATCGCATTCAATGCTCCAGAAATATAATCCTTTGCACGTTTTACGGATGTATCCAAATCATATCCCTTTGCAAGATTGGATGCGATAGCACTGGATAATGTACATCCTGTTCCATGTGTATTAGAGTTGTTAATACGTTTTCCATGAAACCATGTATATGCGTCATCTCTATACAACAGATCATTTGCATCATTGATTTGATGACCACCCTTTACTAGAATTGCACATCCAAATTTCTTAGAAATTTTTTCAGCAGCGATAATCATTTCTTCTTCATTTGCAATCTTCATATCCGCTAGAACTTCTGCTTCTGGAATATTTGGTGTAATGACTGTTGCTAAAGGCAACAATTCTTTTTTCAATGTTTCAATTGCATCATCACTAATAAGTTTTGCGCCGCTTGTTGCGACCATCACCGGATCCACAACAATATTAGCTGCCTTATATTCCTGCAGTTTTGAAGCAATCATACGAATCAGATCAGAACTAGAAACCATTCCAATCTTCACAGCATCTGGATAAATATCTGTAAAGATTGCATCCAGCTGCTCCCCAAGAAATTCTGGTGTTACTTCCATAATTCCTGTAACACCTAATGTATTCTGTGCCGTTAGTGCTGTAATTGCACTCGTCGCAAATACGTGATTTGCGCACATTGTTTTGATATCCGCCTGGATACCAGCGCCTCCACTGGAATCACTTCCAGCGATTGTTAATGCTGTTTTCATTTTCTATCTCCTTCCTGCATTACTTTTTTAATGCGACATAAGGTGGTGCCCCCAATTTGCCGCCATATTCTGATCAAAAAACAAAAAGCTACAGAAAAACCTAATCTGCAGCTAACATACAATAAAGATATCATCCCTACGTTGGCATTATCCAAATCAGGTTTCAGGGTCAAGGTCGAACCTACTCTCAGCCACTCAGCTCCCCATTTTTCAACATGTTTATTATAGTTCCTTTGTAACATGTAAATCAATAAGCATTCAATAATCTTTGTTGGTGATGCATTTGAGACATAAATCATACTGTCATAAAGCGTTGTGGGTGGCTGAAACATGCGATAGCTAGGAGGCAGAAAGCGATTCATGATAGAGTAGCTTTCTCCTAGCGTTCCCATATAGGTATATGCATCTGCATGCCTTTTAATTTCTGTGCCTTCTTCAAGAGAAGAAAATCAATCCAGCACATTTTAAAGCCGGCTAATTTCGCTGTTTTTGCAAGTGGATCAAGAGAATAAAATGTCTGTATGGTACGTTTATGATTTCCTTCAGGTAAATTGCATCTTGTCTTATAGAAGTTTGCTCCAATCACATAATATCTATATTGATTTGATAACAGTTTCCCCATAGAGTCATAACTTTCCCATTTTGCAACATGTTCATTATGCCCACTGATGAAAATACAATCATTCCCTCTTTGCTGCTCCTTTTTCAAATTGGTAACATATCACTGGTTGAATCTAAATATGTTTTCAAGTCTTTATAACGCTTGGTTTGTTCGACAAGCATATTTAGTTCTTCATAAAAGAATTGTTTATATTTCCCCATAGTATTATCGATTATAATAGGTACTTTATTCACTATAAAATAGGATAGTTCATCATTGTCAGTTTGATATTTATATTTCAAAATGAAGTAGTTGTAGTGTTGCGCGCAAAATGCAAAAATGTTGCAAATAAAATGCAAAAAATAGGTTTTAAAAAAAGACATTTTAAACGGCTTTTAAACGCCAAATAAATGTCCTTTTTTAATGCTTATTTTCTGTTTCTTATTTTGATTAAATCACACACTTCACAATTCAAAACTGAGCATATTTTTTCAATATGTTCTAGACTGATTCTATCCACCATTTCCCAATATATTTCATTAATCGTGTTAGGTCTAATACCAGTCTTTCTAGCAAGTTCTGCCTGAGTCATTTTCTTATTTCCTAATAGCTCAGACAGGTATATTTTAATCGCCATAGCAACGCCCCTTTAAGTGAATTTTATCACCCCAAACATTGCTATAACATTATTGATATTTTATATCGTATTTTGATATTTTACTTGTAATTTCTTATAATCAATTCTTTATATCTAGAATCGCCATCTTTAACAAGATTGTTATTTCTTTCAACCTCTTCTATATAAAAGTCTGAATACAACTCTCTTATGAATGCACAATCATTATAGGAAAGAATAAACCTACCTTTTATATCTCTTAGAATATCTCTTAATTTAATATGATCTTCTTCGTCAAACAAGTTACCATAATATTTTTCAGTCTTATAATATGGTGGATCTAAATAAAACAGAGCATTGTTTCTATCATATACTTTAATAAGATTATCATAGCTTTTATTTTCTATGACAACTCTATTTAAACGTTTACTGATTTCAGGAAGCATATTCACCGAATACGATATATTTTTAGCGTTTGTTCCATATGTTTTTCCGTCAGCCCCAAAAGATACCTTTATTAAATATAGAAAGCGTGCTGCTCTTTGAATATCAGTTAATCCATTGATATTCATTTGTTCTTTATAGTTAATAAAAATCTCTCTAGAATTTAATAAAAATTTACATTCTCTTTGGACTTCCTGAGCGTGGTATTTAACGCATCTATATAGGTTAACTAAATCACCATTTAGATCGTTATACACCTCTAATTGCTTACTGTTATGTTCTTTTGCAAATAATACCCATCCTGCACCTCCAAACACTTCGATATAGCGTGATGGTTGCTCTTTAGGAAACCTGCTTAATATCTCTTTTCTAAGTAACTTTTTACCGCCAATCCATGGTATAAAACTATTCATTTTTAATCTCTCCTTCCACACAAAGGGCATTGCTATGAAAAGGAGAGTAGGATAGCATTTCCTACTATCCTACAAATTACTTACACAAACTATTTACAATGCTTTGAATTGCATCATAGTTATACCCAGCAGCTGTTAAACGGGCCTTACGATCAGCTCCGTTTCCCCAATTACCAGCAATAACCTCTTTAGCAATTGCTTCGTTGGATTTACCAGGCTTTGATCCATATGATTTTTCATTAACTTTTGCTTGAACTGCATCATAATTGTAACCTGCGCTAGTTAAACGATTCTTACGATCAGCTCCGATTCCCCACACACCAGCAATGACTTCATCTGCCAACTGATCAATGGTTTTTGTTGGTTTTGGAGCAGGGGTTGAACCTCCTGCCATTTGATTTACTAATGATTGAATCGTATTATAATCGTAACCTGCGTTAGTTAAACGATTCTTACGATCAGCTCCGTTTCCCCATTTACCAGCAACAACCTCTTTAGCAACTTCCTCATTGGATTTTTGATTGCCTGTAGATGGTGTAGATGGAGATTCAGCCTCATTCATCATTTGATCATACCACTGTTGCGCTTTTTGCATATAAGCATCTCTTTGCTCATCCTGTAATCGACCAGGGCAAGATGTAGCTGCGAAATGATTATGAGGGAATACATTTACTTTCCATTGAGGACGTCCCAATCCATAATACTTACATAGCGCTGCAACTAAATGAGCTCCTGCATCTAAGCATGCTTCACTAATATATCCGCCTTCTTTATTAGCATGTTCAATTCCAATACTTGAACAGTTAGCATCCCAGTTACTTGCATGCCATGCTGTATCACTATCCCAAACCAACTGTCCAATACGGCCTGAAGATTCAACTTGATAGTGTGCTGAAGCTGGTCTGTTTTGCCATACAGAATAACATCCTTCTACAGTTAAATCGCCTGCGTTATAATGAATGATAATTTTATTGATTTTTCGTCCTGAACGCCCACTAGTATAGTGCGTGTTCAGGATTTTATTTACATCAGCATTTAAGTTTTTCCAATCCATTACTCATCACTTCCTTCCACACCTTTTCCCATGGCGTTAAGTTCTTCTTCCATTTCTGGAGTAATTACAATATCTTTTACATCTTCATTCATTTTCTTCACCTCCTGATTTTTCTAACAATTCCACTCCAGTAGAGATAGAATCTTGAAGCAACTTTCTTTGTTCACGAATATTAGCAATAAACTCATGAATAGCAGGTGCTCCAGCTGAAATAATCAAACCTGAAATGATATTGCCAACATATGGAATTGTTTCATTCAAACCGAAGTATTTAAATACATCGATGCTAAACATGAACGCAAACAAAACACCTAATAATGCAGCCAATACATCCGCTGGTAGATACTTCATTACATTATTGCCTAAGACTGCTTTTAAGCGTTCAACAATAAATTGAATCAACACTGCAAAAACGATCAATAATAATAGTAATGATGTTGTTTTAGAAATATCCATTACATATTCCTCCTTTCATCGCACATTTTATAAAAAATAAATAAAGTCGAAAAATAAAGCCCTTTAAAACATAATTAAAAGGTAACGAAATTAATCGTTACCTTGATTTCTAGTCAGTACAAACCAACCATCTATTCCTTTTTCATAATCACCAAATATTTCTGTTTTTAATGCGTAACTATTACAATGTTTCAACAATCCAAAATATGAATTAACTACTTGCGTAGCGTGTTCTAAAGTGCAATCTCCTTCATTGTATCGTTTCATCACGCCTTTTAAGTTCCTTTTAATTCTTAAGGATGTGCTTTTCCTTATTTTAATATGTGTAGCCCATAAGCGAAAACCACAAAATTCTATTCCTTGATTAATTGGTCTAATACAGGTCTTTTGGTTCATTTCCATTTTCATTACATTGTTTGCGAACTTTTCTAGTTTTTGATGCCAGTCTTTTATTTGTTTCTTATCATCAGATAGCACCACAATATCATCCTGATAGCGTATATAACACTTGATTCCTAATGTTCTTTTAGCATATTGGTCTATCTGATCATTGTAAACATTCGCTAACATTTGTGAAATCAAAGCGCCTACTGGCATTCCTTTATCATATAAACGTTCGCTCATTTCAACATCTTCAGGACGCATGCCTCTAGGCAAACCAAAAGGCATATCAGGGCTTTCTATGCGGGTTGCAAGCCATCTAACAACACGATCATCCTTAATTTTCTTCTTCAATACATCAATCATAACTTTATGATCTACTCTATAAAAGTATTTGCTAAAGTCTATTTTCAAGTAATACCACTTATTTAAATCGGATACATCTAAACCGTTTTTCAGCTTATTGTATCTTTTACTATTGACCAATTTAAGCCAATAATGAAGCCTTTTAACTGCTGCAATTTGTCCTTTTCCTTTGATGCAAGCATAAGAATCCTTGATGTACATCCTAGTAAACATAGGACTTAAAACTTGATAAAACGCCCACTGTTTTATCACTTCAGGAAAGTCTTGAGCAAGGATCAAACGACACTTTGGTTCGTAAACGTAGAACTCTCTATATTTAGGATAATCCGCAACTTCGCTTCTTAATTCATTTTGAATCTTAACTAGATTCGCTTCTAGATTTTGGGTAAATATGAGTACATCTTTTCTATATCTTTTGTTTTTACGAGCGTTTAAATAAGCCTTGTATATGTTTTCATCACTAACGATATCGTCATATACATTCTTTATTTTCGCCATGATCATCACCTAATTTTTAAGATGCTTAACGGAGTTCATTTAACATTACTATCGGTTTTCATCTTTATTTATTTTTTTTGCTTATTCAGCATGGAATTAGACTCCTTTATTCCCTTGATTTGAAATGATAGACGTATCCATCATATACCTAATTGCAAGAGCAGAGCGGAGCGAAAACCTGCATTGTGATTCGAATTGGAGCGTGGGTCATTCAAGTTTACAGCGAACACGCCTGCATTGCTACCATTATCCCAATTGCCACCACGAAAAGGCAAATCATATAGTCCAATCCCATTACTCTTTATAGGGTTAGAGCGGAGCGAAAACCTCTATCATTGTCAGAGTTGGAGCGTGGGTTGTTGAGATTCAAAGCGAACACGCCTGCATTCGAATAGTTCCAAAAAGCGCCACCACGAAAAGGTCTTCATAATAATCTAATCCCATAAGGATAAAGCGGAGCGAAAACCTATACTGTCCCAAGTATTGGAGCGTGGGTTGTTCAAATTCAAAGCGAACACGCCTGCATTGCTAGAATTATTGAAGCCGCCACCACGAAAAGGCAAACGCTAATAGCCTAATCCCAAAATAGCATAAAAGAATAGAGTGGAGCGAAAAAGGGCTCACAATTCATCTAATCCTTATGACTTTTTTGACATGTATAACAAAGAGATTTACCAAAATTTTTCATTGAATATTCATAAGACTTAGGAGTTATTCTTGTGCCACATTTCTCACAAACATATGGTTTATCAACAGCTTTATTTCCTGATTTTTCTTTTTCAGCCTTAATCCAACCACCTAACATCTTGCCGACTTTATCTAATCTTCTAGACATTTCCATATAGTGGTTTTCGCCTTTAAAATATTGCAAGTCAAATGCTAATCTTACATAAACCTTTAATACAGCTAGTTCTACATCCATTTTTTCGAGTGTTGTAGTCTTAGCGTATTTTTTATTAGCAGCAATAGCATATTCAAGAACTGAATCCATCTTTTTTTAAATATCTTGAACTAAAGAAAATTTTTGACTCTTTGGAAAATGATCCAACAATGGATAGGCATATAGCAACATATCATAAACCTCCTGTTGTATGATCAGCTGCGTTTCATACGAGCCTAATTGATTATCCATTGTTACCACCTCTGATAAATTATAACATGTGTAAGAATATACACAATAAAAAAAATAATCCCACCAGCTTAATCGCTGGTGGGAATGATTGCCACTTACGTGGCAAAAACAGAACACTGAAACCAAAATTACAGACCGACAAAAGCGGAGCGAAAACCTATACTGTCCCAAGTATTGGAGCGTGGGTGGTTCAAAAACAAAGCGAACACGCCTGCAGTGCTCGAACCATGGAAGCCGCCACCACGAAAAGGCAAACGCTCTCCCTTATTTCTCATATAGATATAATCTCCATGATTTGCTTTTGTTCCATCAGGATAAATAGCTAATGCCTTTAAGATTTCTGGCGGAGTGATACTTCCGTCTGCTGTCATATCTTCAAATTGTCCTGCTGCATATGGATCATCAATAGTTTGTTGATGTGCTAGAGCAGTTACTAATTTAGGAACTCCTTTTCCTGTATTTACAGTACCTGGATCTACTGTATAGTCAAGCTTTAATGTATTAGCAGATTTTGGAGCAACTAAGTTTCCACTCTTATCAATCGCTTTCCAATGGCTAGAATTTGCACTCATATCTGCATCACAAGCTGCATTATTATCAGCAATTACTTGGATTTCACCATCGACCAATCGAAGGCCTCCAACCCATTCCCATACATTTCCGTTTAAATCAAAGATACCTGAATTGCTTCCATCATGCGCCCATGTAACAGGGCCAGATCCTGTTCCAACTCTACCTGTTTTTCCATCATATTTATAGGTTTCAACACCTTTTTCGTGCGGATATGATGTATCGCTTCCATAGCTGTTATTACCTCTTGGGAAGTATCCGTTCTTTTTGCACCACAAAGCAATTGCAGCCCATTCCGCATTTGTCATTAAGTGCCAACCTTTACCTTTGTTTTCGCAAGCTTTTCTTGCTGTATCAAAATCAATATAAACTTTTGGATCTTGCATTGGCAAAGAATACGCTCGATCATTCACTACGATATTTTGATACTTACTAATAAAAATCTCATCTTTTTCTACACCATTGACAATAAACGCTGGATGGACGGAATTAGAACCACCTTGAATTACATCTGAAATTTTAAATTTAGGAATCCTTACCATGATTGACGGATTTCCTAAATCATCAAATAATACTGTATTTTTTCCGCCAGTCGCTGCTTCAACCGCTAACTTGATTGCATCAAAATTTGTTTCCATTATTCTTCAACCCCCCATAATGTAATATCTACATTTTTAATATCAAAAGGAACTGCTACCTTGTTGTATTTTGTGTGGCCTTCTTCATCCACACCATCTTCTACAAATTGGTATTTTCTAGCTAAAATATCAATTTGAGCCACATAATTATTAGCTAGTCCCATGCACAAACATCCAAATTCATCCATGCAAATGTCGATATGCATTGGATCATCACGTTCATACTTAGCTAGATTCAACATTAATTCATCATTGAAAATAATTTTATTTCCAATAATTTCATAGTCAATCTTTGTTCCTTCGTTCTTATTGATTATCTTTACATCATTCATTAATATCGTCCTCCTGTTACTTTATATTTTAATTTCACATTTTTTGCACTGCCTTTAAGCGCCAATTTAAATCCATTTAACTGCTTGTCAAAAACTTCAATTCTTTCAATATTCCCGTCCGTTTTCGACACTTCGATTTGAACAATATAATCAAGATTCGACCTTTTTTCTTTAATCGGAACTGTTATCGAAGCAGATGAAAATGGATATTTATTTGTATTTTTGATAGTTACTACACCAAATTCACCATGATTTTCTGCAGCTGCTCTTTGTAGCTGAAGCGTTTCTTGTTGCAAAAACAGAGCATGAATCTGATTTGCAAGAATCCCTTCTTCCATATTGTTATAGTTCTTAGCGTTTCTTGGCGTTCCTTGTTGAATCACGTCACCTTCTGCACGAACTATATCTGCAGTTCCATCTTTATTGTTTGTAATTCGTCTACGCATTGGATATTGCGTTACGTGATCGAGCCATTTTGTTGCTTTATACAATAATCCCATACTAGCTTACCTCCATAAAATTAATCGTTATCTTTACAATAATTCCTTCATTCAAAGGATTGAATTTAATGTTTTCAGCCTTTTTATAAAATAGATCTCCTGATGTGTCATATAAGGCGATTTCAGATACAGTTACTTCTTGACTGATTGATGGGTTAAGTTGTAAATGCAATACCAACTCCGATTCTTTCTCTTCAATACTGTTAATCGTTGCCTCATAATAGGCGTTTTGGATTTTATACTTTGCTGAAACAATTTCTCTATGTGCATGAGATACCAAACCTTTAAATGCCTTCGTACTAAATGGCATATCCATACCTCCTAATCTTCGCCACAATAATCGCCATCCTCTTGGGCAAATAAAAGCGGTGTGGCGTAGTTTTCTATATCCACGTTTATTTGTCCGTTCTCTTCATTATCAACGCCCAGCGTTGAAATATGAGGGATTATCCCCGCTTCAAAAGATGTAAAGTCATAATCATATCCATGTGTTTCATGTATCGCGTTAACTTTAATATCTCCATCCTCTACACTTCCTAAAGTAGAAATTATTGGATATTGACCTGTATACACATAAGGGAATGAATGACTTTCATTTCTTGCTTTAACTTGTATTCCTGGTTTTTCTATCTTTCCTATATAGCTTAGTTCAGGTGTTTCTCCACAATAATCAAAATCATTGCCAAGACCACCACATACATCATGAGCTACTTTGTAAATGGTTGAACTGACTTTAATTCCAATTGTCCATTTCCAGCACATCATAACTGTAAAAGCAAGATGTGCTGGTTTAATAATTTCCACCGCTGCTTTGATATCTTCGATATTGATTAATTGATCGTTATCTCTTAAGACATCAATCATAAAAGCGTACTTACCGTAGTATTCTTCTATTTCCGTATCGCATCCAGTAATAGATGAAACAACTGTTTTGATGGCATCTACAGTTGAATTTGTTCTTGTATTTAGTTTTGCAAGAATTCTTCCTATTCTTTCTGAATCGGTAAGAGCAGGACTGACATTCAATCCAAACATTTTCTCATATCTTGAAAGGTAGATACTGGCTGTACTGATTGAAGTTTGATTCCGCATCAATTCAATATAGTCAAAGAACTCATCCAGACCTTTTTGTTCGGCATATAGAAGTTCCTTCATTTCAGGAATATCAAGTATAAATTGAGGAAGATAGTTAACTGAATCAATTCTCATGAAGTGTTATCTCCGATAGAGAAAAGAATTCTGCAGCTTCTGCCGTGATGGATTGTTTCTTACCGTTAACCGTATAATCCAAGACGTCTGAAACTCCTTCAACGTTAAATATCAAGTCGCTTATCTTGAAGTAAGATAACACTTTGCTTTCTTCCTCGTAAGCAATTCCTGTTAGATATTCACGGATAATACGATTGGCTTCTGTTTGAACGTCAGCAAGCCTATAACCAGGTGAAACTTTAATTGTGCCATCAATAACAATTTCTTTTGCTTCAGCTTTTGAAACCGTTACTTTAGCACCTATTGGTCTTTGTGTTTCAATGTAGTCAGCAACATTTTTTATCACTGTATCATCAGGTGCAGTCCCATCCGAAGATAAAATTACAACCTTAACAGTCCCAGCTCCATTCCATAAAGGAATACATCGAGCGTTCCCAACACCTGAAACCTGTTTTGCCCAATATATATAAGAATTGGCATTTCCTGAAGCAATTGGCATTTGTATCTTTTCATAAATCCTTTTACGATAAGAATCATCCGTTTCTTCTTCAGTTCCACCTTGAAAAGGTTCTTCGTTGGTTACTTTTACACCATCAATTCCTTCTGTAGCCCTAATTCCAGTAATCGCACCTGCTAGAACGTTTCCAGCAATTCCAAGTTCTGTACATGTTGCTCTCACACTAGTCGTTCCTGAAGATGAGATGATTGCTTCAAAATCAGTTGTAAATGTGCAGGTGTCCGACAAAACGGTTGTTCCTTTTGGAATGATCGTTCCTTGTGCTCCAGTGAATTTAACATAACCATTAGATGCGGTTGCCGGATTTCTTGCCAATCCGTAATCTAATCCTTTTCGATCTAAAAATTCATATACTGCTGTGTCTAGCATCGCCATATCAATAAAATCAATGATTCGCATATTGATAGCTCTTGCCATTTCCTGTGCTACTGCCTGTATGCTATCCATAGCGAATGAGCCTTCGATTTTAGATGCTGGATTATTCAAGTATGATCTAATACGACTTTTGATTTCTTCAGCTGTGTATTCGCCATTACTCATAGCATCTATCACTTCTTGATAATCTCTTTTCATTGTCCAACACCTTCTTTCATTATCTGTTCATACTGCATTTGCCCATATATAGAAATTACAGTAAATCGAATCACCACTTCCGAGCCTTTTACTTCAAATTCAAAACTATTCAATTCCTGAATATAAGGGTTATACATCAATGCTTCTGTAACATATCTCTTCAATTCAAGAAGCATAACTTCTTGGTCTATCGCTTGAGAAATCATAGAGAACATCTCATTTCCATAATCTTCCGTATAGGCTAGATGCTGATAGCGTGGAGTCATTAATGCCTTATATATCCACACTTTCAAAGCCTCGTTTCGATATACATAATAGTTTTGTCCCGCACTGTTCGTTAAAAGACAGTTGTTCTTGAAATCAAACGCATACTCGCATAATTCTTCTAATTTATCACTCTCAATAACATCTTCGTACTTGCTTGTATCAATAAAAGGAAAGATTGAATTGTTCATGCAACCTTCGTAACTCTTTCTAATACATAAAAGGAAACACCATCTAAAAGAACGATAACAGTATCACCAGCATTTAATAGGTCAGCTTTAAACATCTTTCTTGTAAAGCTAAGTAAACTGCTAGGAACATAATTGTGATTCATATCCCAAGTAATATTGGAATCTATTGCTTTTGATGATGTTTTTAAAAATGAATTATTGACATAAATATGTTCAGTAATTATTTGATCATACAGTTTTAGCTTGAACGGACTAGTACTGACTACTTTAGCAACATATAGATTGTTGCTGTTTTGACATTTACTCTTTAGTGCGTTCACTAAATTCACTATTTTTCTATCTGTTTTTTTCATAGGTGCTCCTTTCTAGGATGTAGGAAGTTCCTTTTCATCCATCATATTTTCGAATGCTAATGTGAGTGACATTTCGTGTTTCCCATCCATAAATGTGTGAGAATCACTTTCAATATAAAAAAGACCATATAGTCCAGATTTACTTTCCTGGACAGCTACCGAATACCCTGATATTGCACGAACATCACCTAAAGCTAGAACAGAACCATTTTTATCAATTCCATGCATGAGAGCTTTTGCCTCAACGTTAGAATCTTTTCCATCTTGTGTTTTATAAACCTTTTGAATTGTTCCATACTTATTCATCGAGTCAATATCTTCTAATGTTTTGATGGCATTTCCTTCTTTATCGGTAATCACCACTTTATTGACTACATTTTCAGAAGTCACTGAATAAGTGCTGTCTTCAAGATTGTACGTGCCTTCTAAAACCACATTTGAATACTGACCTTTTTGGATGATATTCAATTTGTTTATATCTTTCATGACAGGGATATAAACATTTCCAGTTTGATAGCCTGCTTGTGTATAAGCAATCATTATTGCTTCATAAGCTGTTTTACCAAGGCAAGGATAATAAACCTTAACATTTGTTGAAGCTAGACTTCCAATTGGAATATTAAGATCGTTACAAATAGATCTTGTAATTGCTTCAGGAGTTGAATTGAATATCTTGGATATTTCTGACTTATTGACATAGAACAGTAAATCGTACGCTAGAAAAGTGAAACTCTTTTCTGCTGCTTTTCTATCTTTTTTATGAATGACTCCACCAAAGATAGCTTTTCCTGCATCATCTTTAAAGATGATGTCATCTCCTTCGTTGATAGAAACTGCTGGCATTAACTTATCTATGTCGTTTTGATAAATTACGAAATTGAGCTTTCTTGATACTTCTTTTGTATCGCCTGACCATGTTATCTCCCTTACAAGCTCAATGATATCTTTTCCACCTGTTAATAATTGCATTATGGAATCGTTATACTCGTGCCTGGAAAAATCCAGTGTCCGTTTTGCGAGCTTCTAAACCCTCGGCTTCTGGCTACAGACTCTATAGTTCCACTATTAGCGTTATATATCTTCGAATATTGAGCGCCATTACCATAGTATCTTGTAGCAATCGCCCATAAAGTATCACCACTTTTGATCGTGTATGATCTTCCTGTAGATGAACTACCTGAGGGTTTTGCTTGTGAGGGAGCGGTTGGTGCAGGTCTTCTTTGGATAGAACTTTTCACTTTGGTCGAAACCTTAACAGTTGGGACGTTTAAAGTTTTATATTCTACTAACTCGATACTGTAATAAATATCATCATCTCCTTCACGATGTGTTGTCGTGAAGTTATTGATTGCCATGGCTAAATTTATATCCATATCTGATATGATCAAGCGAACAATCATATTTTTATCTTTCCATTTTTTAATAAGAGCCTTGCACTCCTGAGGTGTCCTAACCCCTCCATATCTTTTATAAAAAGGCGAACTTTCAGAAGGGAAGAAACTCTCAAGCGTTGTCGTTATCAAGCCTCTGTTCCCTAAAAGAAGTGCAGTGCCCACTTCCAACAAATTAATCTGCTGGTTATTTTGCATATCGGTAAAAACAATAGAAGCTGGATTTACTGATAGCTTTAAAAATTCCTGTCGGTTATTCACATTCAATTCAATTATTCTTCTTTTCATGCAAATCTCCTTCCTATAAATTCTCAACAACTTCTAAAATCTTATCAGCCACTTCTTCAGCAATATCATCGATATCACCTTTTTCTTTGACTACGATACTCTCAGCAAGTTTTGCAATCGTAATGACTACTGATAAAGTCTTTCCACTAGAAGCTGGAGACATAGTGTTTCCATTAGTCATTGGTATATCTTTACTAACAGTAGGCAATTGGATACTGAATCCAGCCATCCTACTCATAATCTGTCCTGCCAATTGACCAATCCAACCTGTGTTTCTTTCAAGAGGCATAACCACCTCTTTACCAGCTTCACCAATGACCGCTGTTGTTGCTTCATTTACAACACCACCCTTGGCAAGATATGGGATTTGTCCTAAGCTTAATCCCCAGTGTTGACCTCCAACAACTGGAACCCATGCAGGAATATCGACTGAAATACTGTTAATTGCTCTAATCGCTCCATTGATAATCGCAATGACTGCATTCATAGGAGCTTTACAAATTTCAGCAATTCCACCAAAGATTGATCCAAAGGCATCTACAACTCCTTGCCAGCTACCTGACCAAATAGCACTGATCAATTCAAGTCCACCTTGAATCACCGAACTAATACCTGATATCGCATTTGTTACAACCTCACTGATTGCTGAGAATGTATCTGAAATAATAGGCGCTATCGCTACGATAACATCGGCAATCATTGAAAAAGCTGTTCCAAGTGGAGGCAATACAGTTGTGACGATATTTCCGATTGTTGTAACGATTGTAGAAAAAATCGGCTGAACTGCAGGTAAGATACGAGCAATTGCTTGAATAATCTGGTCAATTATCGGCGTTGCCTTGATTACTACATTTTGTATCGTAGTAACAATCGTTCCACCAAAAGCCATAATTGGTGGCAGCATCTGCTGAACTCCTAAAATAATTGATTGGATTGCAGGCATCATCATTTTGAAACCATTGATAAACGATGGCATGATTGATGATATATATTGAATTCCTTTTCCAAGGCCTTCACCAAACTTTACACCGAACTCTTGGACATAAGGCATTGCTTTATCAATCAAACCGATAATGTTTGTAAAGACTGGTTTTAGTTGTTCAACGATATTCAATCCAAAATCAGCAACTCCTGACTTTAACTTACCAGTAATTGTAGATAATAACCCTGTACCAGTTGTAGCCAGTTTGGCTGCAGCACCTCCATAGAAGTCTTCTAAATCTTTGGAAACCCCTTCAAATCCTTTTTGTTTAAATTCATCAGCCGATACTTTAAAGCCAAATTCCTTTAAACGTTCCATTTCTCCAAGCTTCGCATCGGCTAAAGCTTCCATTGCATCGCTGATTGATTTCGTTCCACCTGAAGCAGCTGCCATATCTTCTGCCAATCGAACCAAAGACATTGCCGACTTTGTGTTTCCTTGTGTAATCGCTACTGCACGACTTCCTGCTTGAATAACTTCGCCAGTTTCAAATGGTGTTGCATTGGCGTTCTGTCGTAACTGCTCAGTAAATGTTTTTGCCGCTTCTTTTATCTGAGATTCACCATAGTCTTTATTGGTAGCTCCGATAAAATGTTCAATGCTGACTTGTTGATTTTCTAAAGCCATTCCCGATTTGACAGCAGCACCAAGTGCAGCAGCTGTTCCTGTCGCTACTACTGTCACAGGAACAACTAATTTCTTTCCTATTTTAGCCAGGCTCTTCATTGTAGAAGATATACCACTAGCTGTTTTATTGACTGCAGTTATTGTTGCCTGGTACGCTTTTTTGGTTAGCGTCTTTAAAGCTACTTTAACCGGAGATAACTTGCTGCTTATCATGTCCTTCAATAGCACTGCTGGTCTTGCTACTGTTTTTGCAAGCCACTTTGTTTCTGCTTTGATTTTATTTGCCTTTGAAGTGAAGTTATCCTTAATCTTGACGATAGGGGAAACTGCTTTATTTTTTAGATCATTAAACAATTTGATTGTAGATTTCAGTTTTGATAATGCATGATCTCTAATTTTAACAATCGGCGCAACTGTCATTGTTGATAGTTTTAACATACTTTTATAAATACTATTTAACTTGATTAAAGCTGCGTTATCTTCTAAATGAAACCTTGCCTTTAGATTATTCTTAAATTCATTTGCTTTGGATTGCATGGCTCGAATGGATTTCATGGCTGATGTTGTTTCAATAGCTGGTTTATATTTATGATCCCATGCTTTTTTCAACTCATCTCTTGTTGATTTGACTTCATCCTTGAAAGTCTTATGTTCATCTTTCAACTTTTTAAGCGTTGCTATACCTTCATCAGAAATCTTAATCTTTTCAATGATTGCCATTCTTGCCACCTCCAATCTTAATCTGCGCTGCTTTTTGCATATCTTCTATTGCTACATCCATAGAAGCTTTATAAAAAAGTTTGTAGTAATTCGGTAATTCTACAAACTCCTCTATTTTCCATCCTAATTGAACATAATGATGTAGCAGATTAAAATCACCATTAGTTCGAATTAGTTTTTTAAATTTTCTAGCCCTTTATCAACGACTGTAACTTTGTTTTTACTTAGTACGCCTGATTTTTCCATGATGATCATGGCAGCTTCTGTGATTTCGTGTCGTTCAAACATTTCCATCACTTCCATAGGATGCATAATATCACCAGCTTCTTTTAAGGCTTGGCCTAATTGTTTTAATGATGGTTCAACCGAAGCGATATACATAGCATATTTATCTGCTCCGTTTGGATCATCACTTTCATATGCCAAGCAATCATTGATTTCTGCATCGGATAAAGTTCTAAATTTAATTTTCAATGGCTGACCTTCGCCATTTTCGTCTTCTAACTTTTCAAAAGAAGGGAAGCTTAAAGTGTATTGCACGAATGATTTTTTTCTTTTCATAGCTGCTGAAGCTTTCGCAGCGAATATTTCTAGTGTTGATTTCTTTTCCATATGAATTCCTCCTATCGTTTGATTGTATCTAAGTTAACTGCATCGCTAGGTGTAAATCCTCCAGTTAATTCTTCTTCAATAAGCGCTCCTTTTTCGGCAACGAATAATGGAATATCATTCCACCATACATTATCGAATGATCAGCGTTCTTGTTGAGCGTCCACTGCATCAGGATCTGCTAACTTTGCAATTACTTGAGAACGTACATCCTTACCTTGGATATAATTTTTCATAACATCATTGTAATTGCTGTATGTTTTATTAATTGTGATTGAGATTTCTCCTTTGAGGCCTGTCATCTTGCTATCGATATCAATACCCATCTGAACTTCTTCTCGATTAGCTGATACTTTCGCTTCAATTTTTTTGAATTCGATAATTGGAACACCATCTACCCAAATTTCACCCCATGTACCTGAAAGGACTTTGTTTCCTCTTATACTCATCGTCGTATCCTCCTATTCCTACATATTGATTTCCATTTTTAAATCTTCCATTGCATCAACAAACTTGATTGCTGCAGTTAAAAAAACCATACTTCCTGTATTGGCTTGTAAAATTTCAATATCACTCATAGCTTCAGTATCTTCACCTTGACTTAATAAATAACTTCGTTGGTCTTCGAGCGAAATTGCACAACTGTTATTGTAAGTACGATCTAATACGTCTCCTTCCATACTTTTGAAATATGTAACAATCGCTGCTACAAGATTTTGTTTATTGTCATAATCATTAATGACCTTGCCCACATACTTTTCTTCAAATGTAGTCTTGATATCTTGATAGACAGTATCTTTACTTTCAATAACCTTAATCTTTTTAAGATCTTCATTGTTCCCTGAAGTATAACTATTGATACCTCTTGCGATTTTGTATTTTTCTCCATCGAACAAAATAACCAATTCGCCTTTATTGACTAATTCTTCAGGATTACTAGGAATATCCGCTGAGATAATATCTGTTAGAACATAGTATGTTAAACTTCGAGATAAACTTAGCCCAGCAACAATACCAGCAATACGAGCACAATATTCAGCCGCTGTTAGCTTAACTTCACTTCCTGTGATTGTTGAAACAATATTATCAGTGGTGAAATTAATAATTCCTTCGCAATCCGCAGCATGATTGGCAAGTACTGCCTTAAATGTTTTCTTGTTATTAGTTCTTTGCTCTTTAATCCATGAACTAATAACTGGAGTGCTTTCTGCATTAGCTGATGGGACAACTAGATAGTTCCATTTATAGTTTTCTAAAACTTTTAACGCATTACTATAGTTGTTGTCTTCTTCAGGAATTACTGCGACCATGGCTTTGTATGGCGCTCCATCAAAAATCAATTTCAAATAACGATAATTCTTCTCGCTCATTTTTTCAAAATCTACATCGCTCAAACTTTTATAAATACTAAATGGAATCGCACCTGCAGTATTGTCTTTTAAAATGACTGCAACAATTCCACGCTCGCTTCGTTGAATGATGGATTGAGCTTTACTTTTAAACTCAATCAAAATTTGTGGTAAATTCATAAAATTTAATCCTCCTTTACAAAGTTAATGTTTAGATCTTCTGCAAGTACACCTTGCTCTTTATAATCAATCACATCTCTAAACTTTAATGTGAAAGTGTAATGCCCTACATTGTCCACGATTTTAAAAGAACTGCTTTCAATAGTGATTGAGCGTTTGCCAATTTGAACATAAGGCAAAAAGTGTTGATCCATTGTTTCCATCCAATTATAGAAAGTATTGTTATCTGCTTTATCATTGATATAAGCAATATCTACAAATAACGCTCTATCTCTTAAATACTTTCCAAATAGCGCTGTACTGATTGGAATCAAAGAAACATGGAAATACTTATAAATTTGGTTTTCTTCAACACTTGAATCTGTTTTGCTGACATTTGTAAAAAATACATCAATATCTTCTGTTTTTTTCAAAAGCCTGGTTATGGCTGTTTTAATTTCTGTAATCTTAATCATTTAGATCATGCTTATTTATAAAATCACTCAACCAGTCTCTTAAATAAGAAGGTAACTGTATTTTTAAAAGTTCAACTGATAATTCCATCATATGAGCTCCTTCAACAAAACCACCGTTTTTTGTTCTATGACCATACTCTACAGGCTCGGCATACTCAACATTGTTATATACCTCGATGTAATAGTCGTTTCCTCGTTTGACCAATTCACCAACAAACCAATTTTCTTGAAGATGGGTCGTGTCAACTGGAGTAATATCAGCAGTTGCTGTTTGAAGATCGTTTGCAACTTGAATGACCATCTGTTCAAACTCGCGCGGATAATCGTGCGAAATGATTTGTACAAGTTTCTTTTCAAATTCATCTAAACCTTCAATTACAATATCCGATTGACTCATGCTGTGTTCTTATCCTCCAAGACTGGAAGTTCTGCATGGCTTGGCAATGTATATTGCTTTCCAGCCACCAACACATAGCGTGTGCCTTCGTGTACACAAACAATTGTGTCATTCTTTTCGACTTTTATTTTTGGATCATAAAACAACTTATAATCACTTTCGACTTTTACGTTTACATCATTCTTATTTGACTTTCCATTAGAAAAGCTAGACAAGGCGCATGGTATATCTTCATATATTTTTTTGCCATCTAGGCCTTTATAAAAGACACTTTCACCAGTCGGTAAAGTGTCTTTAAAAGGTCGATAAACGCTCATTTTATCATAATAAGTTAATGCTAGAATTTCAGCTTCACTCATCATTAGGATCTCTTGGGAGCCTCATTCTTTTAAAGTGGACTAATTGACATGAATAATCTTTCATAAAGTCAATTGCATTGTTATAAGCTGAAGCAGGGTCTTTGTAGGTAATGCTTGTATCACCTCTACTTACGCTGGCAACTTCCTTGTTATCGATAGTAATAACTTTGTCAGCCATCAGCATGTCTTCAGTGATTTCTGCTACAACTGATTCCAGTGCTTCAGGTAAATCATTACGATTGCAATGTGCTAAAACTTTTAATCTAACACGGTTTGCATATCGTGCGATAATCGGTTCTAACTGTTCTTTTTGTTCATCACTAAGATTTCTTACCTTTGGATGCTCCAGAACTTCCTTCAGTATCCTTCTCATTTGTTCCATCTGTAGAGCCTCCTTTTTCAAGTTCATTAATCTTCTTTTTCAAAGAAGTGTTTTCTTCTGATAGTTTTTTGATTTCACCATCTTTTTTAGAAATTTCTTTTTTTAATTCTTCCAGTTTACTTCCAGGCTTTTCAGTGCCTAAACCAATTACTGTTCCTTTTGTTTCCATATCTTGTCCTCCTATTCAGAATCGTGAGAGCAATAAACTCCAGCTAATTTATTTTCATAAACATGTGCATATAAGTTATTGTTTCGATAATCCCACTTATGAGAATCGCCATTCTGGTTTTCATCAGGTGAAAAATACTTGATCCATTGTTCCATTGCTGATACTGCAGCTGATTTTTCAATCACAACGAAGTTGACGTTTTTACCAGTTGTTGGTGTTTTCTTATAACCATACTCAGTTTTACCATCTGCCAATGTGATTTGAGTGTACATTCTAGATTGTGGCATTTTGATAATTGTTGAGAACTTATCTAAAATCTTTTTAGATTTGGTTGTATCCATATCTTCAATCAATGAAAGGTAAGAACCGACAATGAACAGGATACGTGATTCTTCAGGCACTTCATCGTTATCCATTTTGTCCGATGCTGCTCTTAATGCTTTAACAACAGCTGCTCCGTCAGCTAATTTTTCTTCTTTTACTGTAATACCAGTAGTTCCACAAATTTTAGCAATACGAGCTGCATCCGTTTCAGGAATAACCTTTGTACGAATGAATTCGCTTAATAGTTTAGATGCAGGCATTTCTAATGCTTCTTCGTTATCCATTCGGTCGATGTTTAACTCTTGAGAACGTTCTTTGTCATATTTGACTGTTTCCCAAGCAAATTTTGTTCCTCCTTTTGTATAACCCGATTTACGGTCATAGTCACCAAGTGCATCCATGTCAATTTTTGCAACCTTGATTTCACCATGTGCTCCTTTTAAAACAGTGGTTTCATCCCCTTCAAGGATAGAAGTCTTAGCTTCCTGTTTATAAAGTTCATCCATCAAAGGTGCAAATAAAGTAGCATAATCAATTACATTTTCCATTTTTCTTTCCTCCTATTACTTAATTCCCATATATTTTCTGATTTTATTTTGTTTATCCTGCATATCATTGATTGCGGCATTTGAATGAAGTCCTTCAGGTGTCTTACCTTTTAACTTCTCTTTAATTCCATTTTCAAGACACTCACTATACGTTTTAATGATATGATTCAACGATGCCTCAGCAGTCTCTTTTGTTGAATAGTTAATAATATCTGCCAATTTTACAGGTAAACCAGCTTCATCTAATTTTTTGATTGCGTCATTTTTAGAATTGTTGACCATAATTTCATGTTCCAACGCCTGAATCTTCTTGTCTTTTTCCGCATCTTCTTCTGCTTTTAATTCTTCAGGTGTCAAGGATGCTTTTCTTTCTTTTTCAGCCTGTGCTTTTTTATATTCTTCAATAGCATCTGCTTTCGCTTTTTCAATGGCTGCATCCATATCTTCCTTTGATAAAGCGCCTTCTTGAGCCTCATCCTCCTTTGGTTCTTCAGCAGTTGGTTCTGCTTCAACTGTTGTTTCTACCTCCGATGGTTCTTCATCACTCTTTTTGCCAAAAACAACTTCTTTGATTTTTTCTCCGATTGTTTTTTCTTGTTTTGTTTCTTGAGCTTCTTCCATTTTGTTTTCCTCCTTTAACCACTCTCTATAACAAAGCCTTATTTCGCTTTATTACCATTTTTTACAAATCTTTCTTTCCATTTTTGATAGTTGATATTCTTATCCAATGGAACGACATTTCGTTCTTGATCAAAAATACTCATTGCATGAACTGCGATTACTCGGCATTTGCAATTCGGATGCATTGGTGGACAATTGACACCGACTGTTGCATCTTCGATTTTGAACTTTTTACCATTCAATGGTTTACATTTCGGACATCCAGCGCCTCGGTACATATATTCATCAATCTTCATTTTTTTATATGACATCAATTGCGCTTGTTGAGCGAAATACTTTGCTTCTGTTCTAACCACACGCTCCGTTACATATTTACCTTTACCGAGAACATCATCAATTCGCTTTGTCATCTTTTGAATAGAACTTCCATCCACGAATCCTGTTGCCAGTTCTTTTCTTAAGGTTTCGGTCAATTTGTCAATGTTATCCCAAATCGTTTTAGAATAGACTTTTGTTGACCATGGGTATTCAAGAACACTTTTAACCAGTTGAGGATTAAATCTTGCCACATTAAATCCCAAGCCGACTGTTTTTTGAACAGAATAGAAACCTCGATAATAGTTGTTGACAAGTACGATGCCAAGATGCTTTTTAATACTTCTTGTTGTTTTATTGGCTAAAGTCATCATTTCTTTATCAATCTGCGAAAGCAGTTCTTCTTTTCTCGAAATGCTGGTCTTAGCTGATAAAGTATTTAATTCCATTAACATCTTTGTTCCATCAGCTTCTTTTTCTATTTGTTCAATGTATTCTTCAATACTTTTTTTCCACTTAGTAAATTCTTTGCTGCTTAGTAGCCCTTTTGCTTCCTCGATAGATATTTCATTGTTTTCGGCAAATCGAATCAAGGATCGTTGAATATCTGCTTTTAAGCGTTCAGCTGCCTCATCATAGACATCCAGTAGATCTTCTACAATGTCATCTATTTCTTCTACCTCATCCAATAGGCAATCTTTAGCAATTGCTAACTGTTTTTCTTTTTCAGTCTTATTCATCCAGTTCGTCCTCACTCAACTTAAATGCATTGACTAGATTTTGATAAACGCCCTGTTTTACCTCTTCATCTTCATTTTCTTCTTTGATGTTTTCTAATTCTTCCTGAACATTCTCGATATCGTCCAACTTTGAAAGAAGTGTTTGATGAGAAATGAACGGTGAAATCATTTGAGCAATTTGAGCATTCTCTAGCTTGTTTTGAGGCCGATTTCGATTAAATACGACATTGATATCTCGATAGTCATAATTGCCACCAAATAAATTCAAGATATTAGTAATCAGTTCAATCCTTCTTTGAAGTGATTTTTTAAATTTTCTTTCTTTGATTGCAATAACTTGATCCATTGACCACATCTTGTAAGAAATAGCCACGCCTGAAAGATTAGATGCAAAAGCACTGTCTGTCATATTCGGAACTGAACTAAACAAATGCATGTCACTTACTAAGCGGTTTTTATAGTTTTCTAAAGCTGTATCATTAATTTCTTTTAACATCCAGGATACATCTCCACCATCGTCAAGAATGATTGCTCCTTTTTTTCGCATTTCTTGAATATCGGTTGTTGTTACATCTCCAAGTTTAGAAATCTTCATCAACGCCTCATCGTTATATTGGAATAAATTTGCTGTATTCGATTGAACTGTGTTATAGGCATCCACAATACTGATGACGCCTTCAAAATCACCAATTCGCTCTTCGTTATTGACAAATTCAACTACGGGAACATCTTTCCAGTAATGATCAACAATATCTTTCAACTGTAAACTTCCACCAGCTCTTGACTCAAAATACCAGGTACTTTCACTTGTACTGAATTCCAATTTCAATATTTCGACCTTTCGCTTGGTATATGAACGAATAATACGGATAAAACCTAAATAGTTATCTTCGCCACCTGAATCACGAATCAAGATACCTTCATTTGCAGGCACTTTGGTAAAGCGAATGTTGGCATCTTCGTCAATATATAGAATTTCAAAACAATCGCCATGAATGGATGTCTTTTTAGCGATTTCGGTGTTTTCGTCCTGCTCATCGTTGTATTCAAGTACATTCTGTATCTTTTCCATATACTCATCATTCTGCGAGTTGTATTTGATAGGATCTCCAACAAAATAGCCAACCATGCTATCAGTAATGTACTTACACATGTTATTGACAATCTTATTATTGGGATCGTTTGCGTTGTATTTTTGCTTGTACACGATTTTATGCTTCCCAGCATAGTAGTTATCAAGAGTCCTATATGTACTGTTTAAATATCGGTTTTCCATATAGATCCTTTTGATATCATTTTCATCCAAAGAGTTAAAACTCTCTTTATCCATATAAATAACTGCCATTTTCTATCCTCCAAAAAGCGAACGGTCTAATATTCTGAATCTCTTTCCTTTTTTAGCAATCGTTCGTGCCATTTCCAATGCATCAGGCGCATCATCATGGCTTGCCATAGGGAAATGCTTAAGCTGTTCTAAAAGCAATTTGTGTCTACGATTGAACTTGATGTATTTATTCTTGATATCAGGTTGCAGCGATTGAATACGCAGTACCTTGTCACCAGTTGAATTGATTTCTTCGATTGGCAAGTAGAGCCCAGCTTTAGCAGAAGCTTTGGAAATTTCCTCTTTTAAGAACCATTGGAACTGTACAGTTTCACAGCCAAGTTTTTTAAAGCCTTTGCCATAAGTCTTTCTAAGCCATCTTTCTTTTTCGAGCACATCATTAATGATGCGATCAGGATGCCTACGCATCACATCGGCATCAATTACATACATATATCCAGTTGCCTTTTGTTTGGCGATAGTGATAATGGCTGAATAATCTGATTTTTTATTCTTACCAAGCGATGGATCTACTGCTCCATAGAATTCAAAATCCTTTGAATTGAAATTCATTTCAAATTCGTTGTAGTAATCAAACCATTCTTCCTGGAATAAACAATCATCAGGGCTGATTGGTTCATTCTGTAATTCTGAATTGAATGAGGCATCGCCTTCAGACACCTTGATGCACATAAGGTTGTAATAGGACAGTTTGTCTTCCCATAATACTTTTGTGCCTTCCAGCATTTCTTTTTTATGTTGTTCAAAAAAGTACAAAGCTTTTGCTTCGTGTTCAGGTTCATCAAGGTCGGTATATATCTTTTCCCATTCATCCCATAGATTAACTGCAGATGAAAAAGAAAGAACTGCCTGATATTTTATGCTTTTATAACTTGGATTTTTTAAGACATTTGCAAGCAATGAATCATAATGAAGCATTGTTCCAATGTAAATGATATCGGTGTAATCATCACCAGCTTTCGACACTGCCTTATAAAACCAGTCAGATAGTTTCTTACGCTGGTCAACCGTTCTTACATTTTCATCATTCTCAATATCATCAAGAACCAATAAATCAGGCCTCCAGTTTTTGTGTTTTCTACCACGAATCTTTTTGCCTGAACCAATCGCTTCGATTTTGATGTTTGTTTTGGTTAATAGAACGTTTGAACGCCATACCTTACCATCTAGTTTTCCAAAATCTTCGATGATATGTTCATTTTCTTCCATCTCGGTTTTTATAGAATCCAAGAAACTCTCCGCCTGTTCTGAACTATCGGACAAGATAATGATGTAGTGCTTATACTCATATAACGCTGCATGAAGTGATCCTTTGAATGTAAGGTTGGTTGATTTCGCATGACCACGAGGTGCTGCTATCGCTCTTTTACATCCTGCCATTCTGCTTATCTTCTTTTGAATGCTTTTCGAAAGTGGCACTTCGTCTTTCATAACACCATGCTTCCAAATGTTATCGAGCTCTTCATGAAAGTGGGGAGACTTTCTGACAAAGTAATGAGGAAGGTAGGCTCTTCCAAAAAATTCCATATCAAACGAAGCTAATTTTTTTCGTATTCCATTCTTACCAGTAAGAGGAGCACCTCTTTCAAAATCATCAAGAAGTTGTTTTCTTAAAAGGTTGTTGTCCTTTTTTAAAAACTCTTTTAAAAGGTCGTTCAAATAGGTTGTATATTCTTGCGTATCATATGCTTCACTATCTGCTATTTGATTTTCAGCTTCCAAAATTCCTTCCAAAAGCATGTCTAAACTTCTTTTTTTGAGTCTTGCCATCCTATCATCTCCTTTCGTCTTATAAAAAAATCGCTATAAAGCGATTTTAAGCGTTGTTTTTACTTGTACCCCACAATTACTCACCTTTATGCCTAATTCGTTTTTTAAAGGGGTTTTTGTGCGAATTAAAAGGTAATGCGCCCTTTATGAACATCAGGGTATGCTTCGCCATCCTAGATATTTTATTTTCTGGGATAGTTCATGCTATTTAACCACCAATTTCCGCTCACAGGACGAATCAACCGTTTGTTTCTGTTGGCTTTGTAGTGTCAATCACATTCAAACTCAACGTGATTTCTTTAATTTCATTACATAACGTAATTTCAAATGTTGCTTTTCTTTGTCTTTTATTAAAACTTTTTATTCTGCTTTTAAATTTTAAAAGGATACCTTTTAAAATGATGACATTTCCATCTTCATCTACCGTTACCTCAGTTGGTTCTAACGGATGGCCATCGTTGTTTAAAATTTTTACCCATTCTTCTTCCAGGAAGGTAAGAGTGGATGGGGAAGTTTTATCCCCCAAGAAACGTTGCACACCATTAATACCTTTTATTTTATAAAAGTCTTCGGCTTTGAATTCGGTTTGTACGAAAACATAGTTAGGGAATAATATGTATTCTCTTTGCATCCAAGCGCCACCTGAACGAATCAAGCGACTTTCTCTTGGAACAAGGGCTTGATACCCAGCCAACTCTAATTGCTTCTGTATTTGAAGCTCTTGGCTTCCTTTCACTTGTATCACGCACCACATATCTATCCCTCCATTTCTTCTGTTTTCTTTGTATTTAAATATTTGACAAGTTCCTTGTATAGATCAGGTTTTTCCTTCGCCATGGAAGAGAACAGTAATGTTTTAAATTCTTCAATCGCTGCATCCTTAACATCTTGGTTTTGGATTTCAACTCTTTTCTTATAAGCAGTCGCACGAATAAGTGCATTTGACTCCTTTATAAGTTTCGCTAAATCTACTTCATCCCAATCTTCTTCTTTCGTGCTGGCTAAGCGATTAAACACGTTTCCTGATGTGATACGGATGATCGCTTCTGCCATATCTAAATCAGGATTACGATCCAATTCTTCTTTTACTAACTTGAAGTTCTGATGTGTCATCTTCAATGCTTCCATATTGGCATTGAACGAACGAGCATATCTACACACACTAGCTACTGATACCGATTGTTCATTTGCTTTTAGAAACTCTACAATTTCAGTATAAGTTGCATCAGACTGAAGCATAGTTTCAACTACAGATTTAAGATCTTCAGGCAAGTTGTCAATCTTACTGTGTTTCCGATTGGCCATAGGTTTAAACCTCGATCATATCGTCTACAATGTTTCTTGCTAAAAGCTTTATTCCTTTGCTAGTAAGTTTAGCTTCAAGGTTTCTGTAGTTGACATCCTGAGATAGCTCCAACACTTCATTTCTTGTAGCGATATCTCTTAAACGAATATATTTTTCTTCAGTCAAATAGTTGATGCAGTCTAAAAACTCCCATTTTTCAACTCCATCCATTTCTAACACTGTTTCAACGCTTTTAAGTTCGTTGTACTTGTATCTAAGAACATTAATCGTTCTTAACACACGACCATTGTTGCTGATAAAGTTTGCAGCTTCTAGTCGCTTCTTTAATGTTTCTTTATCTGCCATTTCTATACCCTCTCTTTCAATAGTAATTTATAGATTTCATCTAGTTTATTTTCTGTTTTTCGTTGTTCACGAATAAAGTCTTCTTTCGTTAAAAACTGTTTTTGTGCTTCTTTTAAATCGTTTCTGAATTCTTTGACCGATTCTTTGAATTCGGTTTTAGGCGTGTAGTCAGTTTTAATATCTTGAATATCTTTCTTGACTTCTTTAATGATCTTTTCATGAGCAACTTCGGTAAGATAATCTTTTTCAATCTCTTGTATTTTTAAATCTGTTTTATCAATCTTGTCCATGGTCTTTTTTAAAAAGTAAGTGATAATTGTAATTACTGTACCAATTGCCAATTCTAAAAAATAATCCATTTCTATACCTCCTTGCTCGTTATTACAAGGCAAATTTTAGATAAAAAAAAGAAAGTGGTAAAATAAACTACTTTATAGTTAAACTTTACTACTTTCTTTAAATTTTCTATAAATCAAACAATGTGACTTGTCCTTCGTATGGATCGATTTTTTTGTTTTTGAACAAATCGCCGATGATTGTTCGTATCTGTATTTCTGATAAGCCATACTTCAATGCGAGTGCTTTGATATCCCCATTTTTTTCATACTCAATGCGTATTTTCTCATTACGTTTTCTTCGCTCGATTTCACTGAACTTAGGAATATAAATGCTTGTTCCTGCATAATAGTGAATCAACCTCTTATAGGCTTCTAAACCAATGACTTCAACTACTTGTAACTGTTCTTCATTTAAATCATCCAATGTTACATCTGCACTTTCTGTCATTAATTCATCCATTTTCTTTCAGCCGTCCTAACGTAGTTTTTTAAAATCTCAATCAGTTTGTTTCCATCATCTCTTGAAAGACGATTAAATATGCGTTGTGGGGTTGATTTTACTTGGAACTGTCTTTCTATAATACCCGCCAATCTTTCGCCTACAGGAGCATTATTTGGTTCTCTATCCAAAGATTGAAGCTCATACATCAATGACCAGCACTTTTTCTTTTGGCCTGCTGTCATAACTTCATCAATCTTATTATTCTGTTGTTTTTCCAAGTAGGCGATGATTTCATTGGCTTCACGATAAGTAAGTTCCTTAGTTGAATGTTTACATGTCTGACTAAAAATAATCATATGCAAGATGTCATTATCTTTATCTTGGCGGTCAACATATCCTAATGCATTTGCAATAGCATATATTTTTTTGGTTTGCCAGCTCTCAACAGTTTTCATAAGATTGCTCCTTTCCGTTATTCCGCTTCTAGCGTTACCTTGATTGAATCTTCAACTATCAATGAACTTTTGATTTTAGCTACTGCCTCTTCAACAGTTCCTTCAAATCCCGAAGCTTCAATGATTCTCAAAATATTTTGATAAGCCATAACATCCTGTACAAGGAATGCATTATCACTCGCTTCTTTTTCGCTAAGGTCTGTGTACTTCAAGATGTTCTTTTGATCTTGCTTGTATTTTCCTTTTAAACGTTTCATAAGAAGTGCTTGTTTCTTCTGATTAGGAGTCATATGAGTGACAACATTAGTTAATGTATCTTCAATATAATCTCCTTTAAACATATTCGCCAACATTGTTTTTGCAACATCGGTCAATGAAAGCTTTGTTTCTTCTTTGATAAAGTCAGGAACCGTCTTTCCTAAAACCTCTTTAATAACTACCCATGAAATTGGTTTTACTGTTGCTGCGTTTTGAACAATGACTTTAGCACCATTATTTCCATAGATTTCTACGGTTTTTAGTTTTGTATCCTGCAGATCTTTTTCGGCGTATTCTTCAAAATCAGCCTTTAAATTTTCCATTTCATTTTTGATGTCAGCCAATTGTGCATCTAATTCAGCGTAGCGATCCACTTTCTCTCTAATTTCCATGTTCGCCACCTCCAGCGAACTTACTAGCACATGTAGTGCATAATTCTACATTATTAAATACTTTTACATTTTCAGCAGTTCCACAACACATGCATGTAGGAATATGCTTTTTGATGAGAAGGCTATTGTCTTCCGTTTGAACGATTTCTACTGCTGCACCTTTTGGAATGTTCATCTGATGTCTAATCTGTGCAGGAATCGTAATTCCACCAGTTCTAGAAATCTTTTTAAATAGTTTGTTTTCCATCTGTTTTTCCTCCTTTGCTTTCCTATGCTCCACTCTGCATTATCCGAGGGCTTGTGACCTCCGTTGGCTGCATTAGAGCAATGGGTTATTTATCCCCAGTGCATTTTTTGTATTCATCTTCTGTAATCGGATAGGCTTCTTTAACATATAAAGAAAAGTAAGCCATAAACTCTTCCGCTGTTAGCTCTTCATCAACCTCGACAAATCGCTTTTCACCGTTCAGATTCTTGATCACAAAATACTGTGATTTCATATTGAGTACCTCCTATCAGTTCTTTTGCTTTTAATACTTTTTTAGAGTAGTCTGTTTCATAAATGCCTTGTTCCCATAACTTTTGAGCTCCTGCAATACCAATGTTATAAGCCATAAGCATTTGATGTTCGCTTTCGTTCCATTTCAGCTTGCTTAATAAATAGATGCCAGCCTTAGCGCCTTGGTATGGATCAAGCATATTTGTTAGTCCTAACTCTCTTTCTACCTCTTCAAAATTGACTTTATTGACCTGCATAAGTCCGAAGTCACCTGTGCTGGATATAACTTTTGGATTGAAATTACTTTCTACTTTCATAATCGCAAGTACTAATTTCATATCTAATCCTGCATCTATGCATTCTTCTCTTATATAATCTTGCAAATCCATATCAAGAGGGACATTGTAGTATGTTTTGACTTCTGCTTTTAACTCCTTAGCTTTAGTTTCAACAATTTGTGTTTCGACTTCTATTGGTTTATTTGCAGGAGCAATTGTCAATGCATATATCTTATTCGTTACTATGAAAGTGATTATTAGTGAAACCATCAGAAGAGATCTTTTCATTGCTTCATCCTCTTGCATTTTTTAAGTTTGTTTAAAACCTCTTTTTTATCCATGTTAAACTCCTATTTCATCGTCACTTTCTCTTATTTTTTCTAGATCTTGATACATAAGAAGTACGCTTAAGTATGCAATTGAACCTAGCAAGGTTGATGTAAGGACTTTGGGCTTTGACTTGAGATATTGCATTTGCGTATTGAAATGTATGTTGTTTTCGTATAAGTGCTTGTATCTAGGATTTCTAGTTACTTTTTCAAAGAATTCTTGTCCAGTCATACTATTTTTCAATTCTAGCTTCCAATATTGCCTGAAGCTCTCTTTTTTCCTTTTCATACTCGTGTACTAAACTCCAATCACAAGCATCCCATCGGTCTTTCATATCGATATAGAACAACTCTCTGTCAATCCATTCAATTCTTCTTTTGATTTGTTCGTTGGTCATTTCGTTGGTCATATTCTGATATTCCATTTTTATCACCTCACAATTCCCATATAGGTTTAAGAACTTCAATGATCTGTTCATAAGTCATCTTATTATCGTTCTCTTGAAACTTTTGATCTAAAACTATCGCACATTTTTTTAGTTTTAAAATACCAAGATCTTCTTTACTGACATTCCCATATCGGCCTGAATTCGTCATCATTCCTAAAACGATCATAAATGTGTTCAGTTTTGCATAATCTACTAAGCAGTAATCTTTCCATTCATCACAAACTTCTTTAGCAAACTTCTTTCTGTTTAATCTTGGCTTATCAGGCGGGATAATCCCTTTTTCCTGCAAACTCTTTTTGAAACGTTTTCTTTCGTCTTTCTCACGATTGGTCATACGTTTATATTTCTTCGCTGCCATATACTCCTCCTGCTTTAAGAACTAGTTACCATATCTTCTTTTATCGTCATGTTTTTTCAACTTGCATACTAATTCAAAAGTCGTTTGTATCTTTTCTACATTAAACAATGCATCTTCTTTGATTCGATAAACATATAGATATCGTCTGTCATCTCGGATATAAACTGTTTTCGTTGCCAACTTTAACAATTCTTCAGCAAGATAAGTATCACCAAACCAATGCAATGAGCCGACCATAGTGATAACTCTAGCTTCAAAGTATAGAGAATCTTTTTCTAATCTCATTAGCTTCACCTCCTCACTCTGCATTATTCGAGGGCTTGTGACCTCCGTTGGCTGCATTAAGGAGGACTTTATTCGTCCTCAGTTTTGAATGTGTGTGTGCATTGGCAATTTAGTGTTTGTTTGCCTTCTAAATAGGCTTTTTTAATTCTAATCTCTAAATCTTCAGCCATAATAGCTGCAGTTACCATCACAAGAATCAATAGAATAGATGCTAATAACAAACAGTCTTGTAGGCTTAGCTTATTAGTTACTTGACTAATCAAAACACCTAAAATCACTCCAACCACAACGCTAATCAATGTCTTTTTAATTTTTCTCTTTCTCACTTTCGATTCTCTCCTTTTTATTGTTTTTTATACTCACATAGATTGCATATACAACTATGGCAGTGCAAACGTTATGGATTATTTCTACTAATGTATTTAGCATTTTAAATAACCTCTATTCCTAATGTTCTAGCCATGGCAAAGAGTCCGTTGACTGAAACATCATCATTATTAATGCTATTTTCATAAACATTGGTTGCTCCACGAATGCCCCATTTTGATTTACAAACACCTTTTAAGAAGTTCAATTCTTTATTCAATCCTTGTTGTTTTAACGCTGGGAATAATTTTTCTACATCATCATCCGTAACATTGGATGTTGAATAGTATCGGCTCATCTTGATTCTTGAAAATAGCTGAGCGAATTGTGCTTCCTGTTTTCCTTTCATCTTTGAATAGACCTCTGTATTACCGATTAACACGATTCCAACACCCTTTGTTCCTGTGATTGAGTTTGGATCAGCAAGTGTTCTTATCTGTTCAAGAGCAGATAACTTCAAGTGTTGAGCTTCATCGATGATGATCACTCTGTTTGTTCCTTCAAGCTTATCTCTAATCGAAAGCATCAACTCCATCTTGTTTCTACTTTCAGGAATTTTAAGTGTCCTAGCTAGAAGTCTAAGCATATTGCCTAGAGTTCCAGCTACAGGACTCATTTCCATATAGATTGCTTGCGTTGGATTTTCTCTTACATACTTCTGCGCTGCTTTTGTTTTGCCAATTCCTGCATCACCATGAGCGATTGCGATACCACCGTTCAATTGAGCGTATCTGATCATTTTATAAATATCTTCACTAATCGAAATAGGAATGTAATCTTCCATCGGTTTATATGTTTGAACCTTTTCTTTGATTTCCTCTTGTTCAGTAATAGTGTCTAAATATTCAACGATTTTAGCTTCTACTGCTGTTACATCGCCTTTGTATTTACCACCTCTATACTGCGAAAGAGCTGTCATACTCACGCCAATCAGTGGCGCAATCTTTGCTTGAGAAACACCAGCTTCTTTCATGTATTTCTCAAGTCTTTCTTTAACTGCAACGTTAAGCATAATAATCTCCTCCTTGTCGCTTAATTGAGTTTATATTCATCTTGTCTAAATCCACATCATGCACTTTGTATAACATTGGCTTTTCATCCGCATTTAAGATCTCTAAATCGTAGTTTGGTTTAGAAACATCACTGTCTTTGTTGTCTTTAGCAGATTTCAGCAACAATTCAAGTGCAGTATTTCTATCGATATTAGCAATGATTGAATCCTTGATCGCTTCCTTAGCAACTTTCTTAAGTTCTCTAGTTTTAGCCATTGCAAGTTTTACTTCGTCCTTACTTGCGCCGTATTCAAGTACTGCAACATTGTCTGCTTCAACTTCCATGATGAATCTATCATCAAGGTCATATACTCTAACTCTGGATAAATCATCTGGATCATATCTTAGATAAACTTTCTTATTCAGCATCTGCATGATTAATTCATTGTTGAAGTAATCCAGCTGAGTTCCACCAATCTTCAAACTAACGCCACGTCTTGTCACTTTTTGAGCTCGAGTGGATCTTAACATCATTAGATTTAATTGCTCTTCGGTTGCGGTTGTCTTCGTATGCAGGTTTTCTTGATATACGTCAATCTTTCTTTTACCTTTATCCGCTGCAACTGCACCGTTGTATTCTTCATAATTCAAGTAATATTCAATTAGCTCTTCTATTTCTTTGATAAATTCTTGTTTTTCAGGTATATTTCCGTTTTTAAGTTCAACTTTTAATATTTCAGGCTTTTCAACTACATTTCCACCTGTATAAGTTGCAAACAATCTAGAAATACTATTTTTGAAATCTAAGAATCTTCGTTCAATGATCTTAGCTTTTGCGTTTCTAACGAGTGCATTGACCATATTGATTCCTAAGCGTTCAAGAATCGGAGGAGGAGTAAATTTATCTTCGTCCTTTTTCTTCTTTCTGTGTCCTGAACCGCCGAAGTCAAATGTTAAGAATTCTCGTCCATTGTCCAGGTAAACATTCTTAGGTATTCCATACTTCTTAATGCCTCTCCTTAATGAATAAATTGAAGCTTGCGATGATGGGGTATCTGTAATGTAGATACATGTCATAATTCCGCTTCGTGCATCCATAAAGGCTGTTAGGTATAACCTGAATGTCTTTTCACCATCTCCAACAATTACATCAATTGTATGGTTATCACCAATCCAGTAATCGTTTGAATCCATGTTGTCATAAGTTCTTCGTATGTATGGCGCACATCTATCATCAAATGCCTTATCTCCATCTCTTCCAAGAGTTAAGATTGCATCTGGAATATCGGCTTTTACATGTCTTGTAAAAGTACAATAAGCTGGTATATCCTCATATAACTCAGGTGCTGTATTTTGAATATATAGTTGAGTATATTGGTAGCATTTTCTGAGTGGATGCTTTGCTTGATCCAACAAGAAGCTCAAGAATACTTGCCACACATGTTCATCAATTTTTGTGTAGCCTTTCTTGGCTTTTCCTCGTTTATCAATCAAGCCTTCTAGATCTCCATTCTTTAAGGCTTTAAACTTGCGATAAAGAATACTTGTAGAAATATTAAGCTCAGGATGTTCTAACTTCATCTTTGTGATGAATAGTTCATCAACTTCACTCTTATTTCTTGCGTTTTCTTTATTCCTGAAAGACTGCCATTCATTAATAACGTTTTCCCAAAAAACACATTCTTCTCTTTCTTGGGTGCTCATAAGCTCCAGCTTTTCAGCATTCTGTACTTCAATTTTAGTGTTTAAGATACCTTTAGATTGGTAGTATTTTTGTTGCTGTTCCTCAGTAAACTGATCAAGTGAAATAGAATGAATTGTTTTATTTCTAGCATTCTTTGTTGGTGTGGTTTGATACTTTCCAGTACATACCAATTGACGAATACGAGATTTACTCAGATTCAATAACTCAGATGCTTCGGTTATTGTTAAATATTCCACGATTTCACCTCCTCACTCTGCATTATCCGAGGGCTTGTGACCTCCGTTGGCTGCATTAAGAAGGAACTACTGTTCCTTGTAGTGTTTTTCGTAATAACTTTTTACTGCTGGAGAAGAAATTGGATAACCAGCTACAACGCAATATCTAGCGATTGAACTAAAATTGAATTTCTCTTGATATATCATTTCTTCCATCATCGCATTTACTGCTTTCTTGATTTCATCAGGAAATTGATCCAGCTTGCACTTTGAATAATCAATTACGACTTCTTTTTGTGTTTCTTCAGCTTTCTTTTTATTTGCCAGCTTGCTTTCTTTAATTACCATTGCTAGATATTGACAAATTTCTGTTGTTGATTGTGTTAGAGTTAATAAATTTTTTGAAAGTTCAATCATATTTTCAATTACAGCTCTATTACCATCCTCAGCATCTTTGTTTTGGTTAATTGAATATGTGCCTCGTTGTCTAAGAGTAGGCAACACTTCGCTAGTCACCCATCTTTTGAATTTTCTTGCTTCAGGTAGTTTAGAACCAAATATAAGAGAGTAAACACCCAATGTCATTAAGTTAAGAAATGGCATCTTTGAGGGGAACACAAAAAATGTGCTCCTCTTTTTTTTGTAGAAAATTT
>ENA-OQIE01000276-OQIE01000276.1-human-gut-metagenome-genome-assembly--contig:-NODE-276-length-40501-cov-7.976202_pt1 | contig 40501 bp, 24 predicted proteins | sample MGYA00242569_ERZ504731 | MGnify/ENA primary metagenome ERZ504731 (study PRJEB26092, sample SAMD00036208) | human gut metagenome | host: Homo sapiens | study: EMG produced TPA metagenomics assembly of...
TAATGTTTTCTCCAGCAAAATAAGGCATACTCTCCGCTAAAAACAAATGCGCGGAATCAAAGTCGGATTTTGTCGTGTATTGTCACAACGGTAAAGTAAACGGTATGAAGAAAGGCTTGTATCCCTATGTTTCCACTATGAACAAGCCTTTCCTCTACGATTTGCCACCTTATATTCTTAGGCCTTTATTCTTCCGCTCTACTATGACATTTTCTATTTTTCCCTCTTTCATTTCCGTATTCTGACGCATATTTGGAAAATGCTCATTCAGCAAATCGCCTGCCAATCTTTTAGCTTTCTCCTGCATTTCGTTGCGTACATTCAATCTGTCTGGTCCTAACAGCTTTTTTTCAATCTCCTCAAACTTATCGTAAAAGCTGAACTCATCCGGATATTCATCGATCAGCCCGTCCTCCGGGTATCCTTGTTCCCAGATGAAAAGCAAGGTCATCCGATCATAATTATCCGGACTTCGTGGCAATCCCAATCCTTCCCCTATTTCAGTCAGATTGAAGTAATTTTCCCATGTAGGCGCAAGGTCAAAAGTCTTGCTTTCCACTACATTCTTCAGAACAGACCTGTCCTGATATGCGCACCGTTCCATTGTTTCCTCATCTACCCAGTCTCCCCGCTCATTTTTACAGAGGTTTACCTTTCCTTCCATTAAGGAAGGCCATCCGCTCAGCTCATGAACAGCCAGAGATTTTAAAGGAAAATCAGGTTCAAAGAAACTGTTCTCCACATATTTATACATATAACTATTGAATTGCCATTCTCCATTTGTATTGTCGTCAAAGAGAAGTACGCCCTTATCCGTTTCAACGGCAGAGTAATAATGATTCCTGTGTTTCAGGTCATCCAGCATTTTCTCCACCATTTTAGGTGAGGATTGTATTTCCTCCCACATACCGGGTGTCAGTATCCGTTTAAAATGCCCATCTTTTGACAACGGGTCTATATCTTTTCACAGACAATACACCACTTCCGATACACGCAGGTAACTTTGTAATCCGATTCCCTGCCCATCCATTGCTTTTTCCAATGTTTTCAAATAGTTACTGTTATTTCTCTTCCGCAAAGGAGGGACCATTGCCAGGTCTGGCACATCATAGTATAAAACGCCTGTTATCGGTATCTCTTTTCCTCTCAGAGTGTAAGCAGGAGTCTTTAATTAGAATGTTGAACGCAAAAATCCGAGGATGGGAGCATATTATCAGCATGGGGTTCCACGTGATTCATTTCACAGAATTGACCATCAGATATTTTCGCCTTGTAGCAATGGGCTTGTCACCATTCCAAGAAAGGGAAATGGTGGATAAAAGACCGCTATTGGCACAATATCCGAGGAAACAGTTGGACTTTTGCTGCTAAATTCAAGAAATCAAACGGCAAGGGAGACCAATTCACCTTGTTGAAACTGGCATCTTCATTCCCTTTCCTGTAATATACGCAAATGCTTGGTTTTGATTGTCTATTAGTTCATTTGTTGCATGATTCTAATTATTTTGTTTTTTAAATACAAAGAATCTTTTTTATTGCTGAATTTCATATTTTTATAAAGTATCATCATCAACCATATATTTACTGGGCGTTTTCTCATAATATTTTTTGAAAACCGTGCTGAAATATTTTGCATTAGGGTATCTGGCCAGGTAGGCGAGATCGCCGACGTTGTATTTTCTGCATGATAATAAAGTTATAGCCTTTTTCATCTTTATGTCGCGAATCAAGTTCTGCAGGCCATGTCCTATCAGCGATTTTATCTTCTTGAAGAACACAGAGCGGCTCTTTGCCATCTCCAAAGAGAGTGTGTCAATGGAAAAATCTTCTTGCATTATTTTATCCTCAATGTATCCTACCACTTTTCCATGAACTTCCTATCCAATTCATTAATGACAGCTGATTTTTCGTCGAATGCAGATTTATCTATGGATTTTTTATGGTATAAGCAGCGGTTGTTGATAATACCGGCTATCTTGGTTTGCAATACAGACAGGTCGAAAGACTTAGTGATATAATCATCGGCTTCTGCATTCATTTAATGTTATCTTCACGTTCGGCAAGTAATGTAAGCAGAATGATGATGATATGGCAAGTCTCTATGTGCAATTTCAGTTGTCGGCATAAACCCGTATCGGAAAATACTAGCTCTTCCTGAACCGCCCGAAGCCATTCTTGCCATGAACGACACACGGGCTCCGCATTCCATAAAATGTGGTCCTTATCGGATATACGGACGAGCGGCATGCCGCCTGCTGATAGAACAGATAAGAGAAGACAAGACCATCAAGTAGGTAGTCTCTCCACCTGTCTACAAATCAGGGCAAGCAGCATAAAGAAGGGGATTTAGCACGCTTTTGGGCGAAATCGCTAATGTCTGCACAAAAACATATTGTTTTTCTACAAAAATAAAGTTTGAATCAACATAAATGAACTAAAAACAATCTCTACATTATAAACAACGGTATTTAATTATGTATTTTTGCTTTATAAAAAACAATCATTTAATTTTAATTTAAATACAATGAAAAGCATTCAAAAAATTTTTTGTATTGTATTTAGTCAGTTTGCGTTCTTGTGTGTCCACGCACAAGAATTCATGGTTACAGGAAAGGTTCTGGACAACGAAGGTTTGGAGACCATCGGCGCAAACGTGACAATAAAAGGTAGTAAAGGAGTCGGTACGATTACCGGCATTGATGGAAGTTTTAAACTTTCAGTACAATCTCCGGATAAGGCAATACTGGTATTCTCCTACATCGGTATGAAGTCCCAAGAGGTTCCTGTAAAAGGCAGAAGACAGATAGATGTGGTTTTGCAGCCAGATAATCAAGTGTTGGATGAAGTTGTCGTTATCGGTTATGGTACTTCCAAGCGGAGTGACCTTACTGGTTCAGTGGTCTCTGTAAAAAGTGAGGAACTGATGCAGACACCAACGTCCGATGTAAGCCAGGCGTTGGCTGGGCGTGTAGCCGGTGTACAGGTTATGCAGAGTGAAGGAGAACCTGGGTCTTCCATTTCCATCCGTGTCCGGGGTGGTATTTCTATCACACAAAGCAACGAACCTTTGTATGTTATCGATGGATTTCCCAGTGAAGACGGCATGAACAGTTTGGATCCGGCTGAAATAGAAACTATCGACATTCTGAAAGATGCCTCTTCAACAGCCATCTATGGTGCGCGCGGTGCCAACGGTGTAGTGGTCATTACAACTAAAAAGGGAGCGAAGGATGGCGGAAAGATGCAGCTGAGTTTTGACAGTTATATAGGTATAAAGAGGATAGCCAAACAATTACCGGTACTTTCCACCAAAGAATTTGTTCTATTGGATTATGAAAGAAGCTTGGCTTTTGATGGAGAAGCGGGCGTGGCGTCATTTCAGGATTGTTATGGCTCTTTCCGTGAGATTGAAGAAAACTACGCTAATCGTAAGGGAATTGATTGGCAGGATGAGACTTTAGGACGTGTCACTACTTCGCAGAACTACCGTGTGAACCTTACGGGAGGTGGAAAGGAATTAAAATACAACTTTTCGTACAGCTATTTTAAAGATTTGGGCGCAATGGTTTACAGTGGAAGTGACAAACATAATGTATCATTGAGCGTATCGCACAATCCCAACAAGCGTTTCCAGGCCAATGCCCGCTTCAATTATGCCCAGACTAAAGTGTATGGTATGGGTACATCGGAAAACACTACCCGTTTCAACAAGATGGAACATATTATCCAATACCGTCCTACCGTGGGTATTTACGGCAATGACAGTGATTTGTTAATCGGTGAAGATCCCTTGTTGGTAGATGATGAGACAAACCCAATGCAAAGCCCACTTGTATCTGCGTCTGAGGAAACCAAAAAGAAAATGCAGCGTGTACTTCAAGTAAGCGGTGGCTTCACCTTTAATTTCAACAAACATCTCAGTTTCCGTAATACAATCGGTTTCCGTTATCAGAACATACGTCAGGATACGTTTTATGGCGACAATTCCATTATAGGAAAACGTTCGAGCATTAGCGGTACTATACAATATAATGAGAGTGGAAATTTTCAGACTTCTAACATCCTGACTTTTGACAATAAAGGGAAAGAACATAAGTTCACAGTCATGGCAGGACAGGAATGGGTATCTAACTGGTCACAATATATGCGTGCTTCCGCCAATAATTTCCCGAATGATGATATAGGTTTGAATGATATGAATTTGGGCGTGCCGACTGCTATCCAGTCCGGTGTGAATTTTGATGACCACCTGCTTTCCTTTTTCGGGCGTGCCAATTACAATTACAAGGATAAGTATCTGTTGACGGCTACTGTGCGAGCAGATGGTTCTTCTAAATTCAGTGATAACAATAAATGGGGATTCTTCCCTTCCGTTTCGGCGGCATGGCGTTTGGGTGAAGAACCTTTCATCAAGGAGTTGGATTTGTTTTCCGACTTGAAGTTTCGTGTAGGGTATGGACTTGCCGGAAATAACCGTGTGGCGAGCTACAAATCGCTTGATATTCTGGGGTGGGCAGGCTATCCGACCGGAGACACCATGTCATCCGGTTATGCCCCTTCTGCTATAGCAAGCAAGAATCTGAAATGGGAATCAAATGCCACGTTGAATGTCGGTTTGGACATGGGATTTATGGAACAGCGGATTATCGTCTCTCCGGAATTTTATGTCAACAAGAGTAGTAATCTGTTGCTGGACTCCCGTGTGCCTTCCTCTTCGGGTTTCACCACAATGTTGCGTAACATCGGTAAGACTCGCAATGTGGGTGTGGATCTGACCGTCAGCACAACCAATATCCAAAAGAAGAACTTCACTTGGAGCACTAATTTCAATATCTCTCATAATCGAAACAAGATTGAAGCCCTTTCCGGTGAATCGTTCTTTCTCGAAGAAGCCAGTTTCGGTTACAGCCAGAAAACCCATAAAATAGAAGTAGGCAAGTCTATCGGACAATTCTACGGTTATCGCACTTTGGGCTTGTATCAAGTCGAAGATTTTGACTACGATGCCGCTACCGGTAAATATACGTTGAAAGAAGGAGTACCTGCTGTGTCAGACCGTTCTTCTGTGCAACCGGGTATGTGGAAATTTGCCGATACCACTCCTGATGGCATAATTGATGAAAATGATAAAACGGTCATTGGTAATGCTACCCCTGACTTCTATGGTGGTCTTAACAATACTTTCAAGTATAAGGGATGGGATATGAGTATCTTTTTTAGCTTCAGTTATGGTGCTGAAGTGCTGAATGCAACCAAGCTGACTAATAGTAAGGCGGGGAAAAAGAATTACAATGTGTTAGATTTGGTGAACAGTGGTAAACGTTGGATGACCATAGATACGGATGGGAACACTGTCACAGATCCCGAACAGCTTACAGCGCTTAATGCCGGGAAGTCCGTGGCAAGTATCTATGATATGGAAGATGGAGACAAATATATACACTCGTGGGCTGTGGAAGATGCTTCTTATCTTCGTTTAAGCAATGTGAGCATCGGTTATTCTTTCCCTAAAAAGAAGTTACAGAAATTCAATCTGCAAAAGTTGCGCCTCTACTTTACCGGGAACAACCTATTTGTATGGACACCCTATACGGGGTTTGACCCGGAAGTTTCCACAAAGGGAAATAGCCTGACACCGGGTGTGGATTTCGGTGCCTACCCGCGTAATCGTTCTTTTGTCTTCGGATTGAATATCACATTGTAATTCCATTCTGACTAAATAATAGCATAATTATGAAACCAAAATTGATATATTTTTTGTTGGCAAGTCTGTTATTTTCTTCTTGTCAAGATGTTTTAGAAGAGAATCCCGATTCCTACTATCAGCGGAAAGACTTTTTTGTCAATGCAAGCAACGCAGAACTGGCTGTAATGGGTATTTATAATGTATTGCCTACTATCTACGGTGATAAGGATGGGATGGCGTTGCCTTGTTCGGACGATACCTACTATGTGAACGGTACTACCAGCGACAATACGCGACGTGATATTGCCCATTATGTATTGAAGCCATCCAACACCTGGATATATAATGTGTGGAAAGGTAAGTATGAAGGTTTGAATCGGGCAAACTATACCATTGATGGCATCGAGGGTATGGAACGTTATTTGGATGATTCGACACTGAAGAAACTGGTTGGTGAAGCCAAATTCTTGCGAGCACAGGCAGCTTTCGACTTGATACGCTATTGGGGAGATGTACCTTTCAAGACAACTTATACGGATAGTTATGAGGCGAGTTATCTGCCGCGTACAGACCGTGAGGAAATATACGAACAGATAATCAAGGACTTGGATTTTGCCAAGGAAAATCTGCCTTGGGCAACGGGGGCTTCGTCACCCGAACGTGCTACACAAGGAAGTGCGCGTGCCTTGCTGATGCGCGTATTGCTGACACGTGCCGGATACAGCCTCCGGTCGGACGGTACTCTTCAACGTCCGTCAGATGCCTTACGCCGGAAATATTTCGAGGCGGTGGTAACGGAATGGGAAGCCTTTCAGGCAAACGGTTACCACAAATTCTATACAGAAGGCTATGTGGAATTGTTTAAAGGTTTCTCAGCCGGTATTCTTAGTACGGAAGAAAGTTTGTTTGAAGTGGCTTTCTTGGTAAATCAGAATAAGGGAATTTGGGGAACTTGTAATGGTCCGCTTGTGGCAGCTCCCGGCATTCTGCCTACTGAGTCCGGAAAATTCATGGGGCGCGCCAATGCGATGTTCCGTGCAGTGCCGGAATGGAAAGATTTTTTTGAAGAAAATGATGTGCGTCGCGATGTGATGGTGTGTACCCATAGTTATTCATGGGATGCAAAAGCTTATAACCATAAATTGGTGGAACAAAAGAACCGGAAGAATTGGTATCCCGGTAAATGGCGCAGGGAGTGGATGCCCATAGGATATGCTGACCCGAATAGTACCAATGTCAACTATTGCATGCTCCGTTATGCGGATGTAGTACTGATGGCTGCCGAAGCCTACAATGAACAGGGTGAGACCTCCACGGCATGGGAACTGCTCAACAGCGTTCGCGAACGGGCGGGTGCTACGAAGATTACTGCGGAAAACTATTCCAAACTGCTGAAATCTCCTAAAGTTTATGACCTTGATTATATTGATGATTCCGATGAATCCGGACGTTTCCGCACGGCTCTTTATTGGGAACGCGGTTTTGAACTGGCATTCGAGGGGCAGCGTAAATATGACCTTATCCGTTGGGGCATTCTGAAAGAAGCGTTGGTATTATTCGGCGAGAAGACGAGTAGTCAGGTGAATAACGATAAAACTATCGGTTACTCGGCGGGAAAGAACTTTCAGAAAGGAAAGCATGAGCTGTTCCCTATTCCGGAGGATGAATTGCAGATAAACTACAAATTGAATAACCAAAATAATCCGGGGTATTAATCTTCGGAAGAAGAAAATGATTTTCAGTAAGATTCAAATAAATACCAATATGAAGCATCACGCTACAAGCCTGCTTGTCGGGCTGGCACTTCCTGCACCGTTTTTGGCGCAAGAACGTCCGAATATCATTTATATTATGACCGACCAACAGTCCGCTACAGCTATGAGTTGTGCGGGAAATGACGAATTGCATACACCGAACATGGACCGTTTAGCGAAACATGGCGTACGTTTTGAAAACGCCTATTGTTCTTTCCCATTAAGCGGACCTTCGCGCTCTTGCATGTTTACGGGATGTGTGCCCGGTGAAATGGGAATCCGCAAGAATGGGGTACCGTTGCCCGATTCCGTACGTTCGCGCACTTTGGGAACGCTGTTGGAAACGGCCGGTTATACGACGGGGTATGCCGGTAAATGGCATGCGCATACCAATTCATTGCCGGATAGGCATGCTTTCGGTTTTGAGAACCTGCATGCGCACAATGATTTCGGGCTGGCAGAAGCGGCAGTGGAATTCTTAAAACGTAAACATGATAAGCCTTTCTTCCTGGTGGCTTCCTTTGACAACCCGCATAATATCTGTGAGTATGCCCGCAATCAGAAGTTGCCGTATGCAACCATCGAAGAACCGGATTTGGACGAATGTCCCGGTTTGCCAGCCAACCATAGTGTGGCTCCATACGATGCGGATGTATTGGCTTACGAAAGGCAGCAGAGCTATCGGCTTTATCCTACACAAAATTTCACTCACGATGACTGGCGCCGTTACCGGAACGCCTATTTCCGTCTGGTTGAGACCGTGGACCGTGAAATAGGAAAGATTGTGGACGAGATAGACCGCCAGAACTTGTGGAAGAATACGGTCATCATCTTCACTTCCGACCATGGGGATGGGGCAGGTGCGCACCAATGGAACCAGAAAACGGTTCTTTACGAGGAAGTGGCCAATATACCTCTCATCGTTTGCTTGCCCGGTGGCAAACATGCCGGAAAAGTTCTTCCTCAATTAGTGAACAATGGGGTAGACCTTTTGCCGAGCGTTTGCGATTGGGCAGGGGTACAAGCACCTGCAGGTTGCCGGGGTGTCAGCTATCGGGCTGTCGCGGAGCAAGGGAATCCTCAAAAAGAACACCAACCTTATGTGGTTACTGAAACACAATTTGTGCAGACAGCAGGAACACAAGGCTGGGCGGTTCGTACTCCTCGATATAAATATGTATTATATGAAGTAGGAAAGAACCGTGAAATGTTGTATGACATGGAGAAAGACCGGGGAGAGATGTGCAATCTTGCCGTGAAAAAGACGTATAAGAAGACGGTGGAAGAGCACCGCGCGTTGCTTTTGGAATGGATGAAAATGCATCCTCTGCCAGGCAAACAGTCCGTTATACGCTTTATTCCCAGTAAATAATTTGTTTGCAAGACAAATTCAAACTCTTTTTGGACAAAAATAGAGTGTCGTTCACCAAAAAGCAGAGTACTAAACTACAAAGGGAAAGTGCGTTTCGGGGGGAAACGCCTAATTTTGTCGCTATAAGATTTGAGGATTTAATATCAAATTAGAAAAACATGATTAACATGAAAAACATTTTATTTCTGGTCGCAATGCTCTTTTGTGGAAACGTTCTACTTACGAAAGCCCAATCATTGCAACAGCCTGCAACCGTCAGACTGACGAGTACCTCGCTGATGCATGAGATGCGTGCCACTCCTTATCCTCTTGACAAGGCGGTGGTGAGTGACCGGAAAATCTCCTTTCAATGGCCATTGCAGGATGACTATAATATATTAGAAACATTTGATGCCACAGAAGAGGACGAAAGTACCAAACAAAAAAAAGCGAGCAAAGAAAGTTTGCGCTATAAACTTCGTTATTCGCAAGACCCTGCTTTCAAGAAAGGAACGGTCACGGTTGAAACTCGCTGGCCTTTCCATAACCCGGATAAAGACCTCAAATCGGGCGTATGGTACTGGCAGTTCGGATACGTGGTGAACGGAGAAACAAAATGGGCAACAGTGCAGCAACTTACAGTTGCGGATAATCCGGACAAATATTGCCCGCCCTCTTACAAGGAATTTATCGCCAAGCTTCCCGCTGTCCATCCGCGTGTGTATTTGGATAAAAATGCGTGGAACGATGTAATGGACCGTGGCAAAAACAGCACGGAAGGGAAAGCGTATATCACCCGTGCCGAAAAGGTGTTGAAGACTCCTATGAAATCGGTCAATGACATCAATGTGGATTTGGCCGCCAACTTGAAGAACAAGGCGCAGCGCAATGCCATGATGACTCGTGAAAGCCGTCGAATCATCGACCGTGAAGAGGCTAATATGGATGTCTTGGTACGTGCTTACTTGCTCACCAAAGAGCAACGCTATGTCGATGAAGCCATTAAGCGCGTTAAGGACATCGTCACTTGGAAGGACAATAAGAATGTAGTGGGAGATTTTAATTTTTCGACTTGCCTTTCCATCTGTTCCACCACTTACGATGGACTGTACGACTTGTTGGACGATGAGACACGAAAACTGTTGCTTGAGAATATACGCTATTTCGGCGGTAGAGTCTATAGTGGCTTCAACAATCATTTGGAGAACCATATTGCCGACAATCATGCCTGGCAAATGACTTTGCGCATTTTCACGATGGCTGCGTTTACTGCGTATGGCGACCTGCCCGAAGCCGACTTGTGGACGGAATATGCCTATAATCTTTGGTTGGCACGCTTTCCGGGACTGAACAAGGACGGAGCCTGGCACAACGGAGACTCTTATTGCCACGTCAATATCCGCACGTTGATAGAAGTGCCCTATTTCTATAGCCACGTCAGTGGGTTTGACTTCTTTGCAGACCCTTGGTATCAGGGGAACGCTTTATATACCATTTACCAACAACCGCCTTTCTCGCATTCGGGAGGTAACGGAAGCTCGCACTTGTATAAGACAGAGCCTTCCGGAGTCAGGGTAGGCTATGCCGATGCGTTGGCCAAACTGACGGGTAACACCTATGCCGCCGACTATGTGCGTACTATTCTTGCCAAACAACCCAAAATCATGAATAAAGGTGGCATGGACAAAGGAGCGGGACTGGCTTGGTTCCGGTTGCAATGTGACAAAACCTTACCTACAGGAGAAGGGTTGAAAGACTTGCCGATGGGACACGTGTTTCCGCAGAGCGGACTTGCCTCCTTTTCCACCCATTTGGAACAGACATCACGTAGTGCCATGTTCAGTTTCCGAAGCAGCCCGTACGGAAGCACTTCGCACGCCTTGGCCAATCAGAATGCGTTCACCACTTTCTGGGCAGGCGAGGCTATCTTTTACAGCACAGGACACCATACGTCTTTCGTTGACAAACATGCCTTGTTTTGCGAGCGCAGTTCACGCGCTCATAATACTATTCTGCTTAACGGAATGGGACAGCGCATCGGTGTGGAAGGCTATGGATGGATTCCACGTTACTATGTAGGCGAGAAGATCGGTTATGTTGTGGGAGATGCATCCAATGCCTACGGCAAAGTGACCTCCGAATTATGGAAGAAGCGTGCTAGAGAGGCCGACATCGAACTCTCTCCCGAAAACGGTTGGGACGATGTTCCCCTGAAAATGTTCCGTCGTCATATTGTGGAACTTGGAAAAAGCGGCTATACTTTGATTTATGATGAACTGGAAGCCGGTGAACCGGTCACTTGGAGCTATCTGCTGCATACCATAGACAATCCGATGGAAGTGGATGAAAGTAACAAAAACTATATCCACGTCAAAGGGTCTGCAAAGAAAGGCGAATCCGATGCCTATCTTTTCTCTACCGGGAAATTGACTGCCGACATGACCGACCAATTCTTTGCACCCGCCGACAACTGGCTGAAAGCCGATGCCAACGGGAACTTTGAGAAGAATCCCAACCATTGGCACTTTACGGCGACCTCGGACAAGCAGAAGACTTACCGTTTTGTTACCATCATTCATACGCACGCTAAGACTAAGGAGGATGACAAACCCATCGTGCCGCCTACGGTGCGCAAGGACGGAAGCATCAAGGTCGGTGCTTGGATTATCAAAGCCAACCTGTCGGCAAACGGGAATCCTGCATTCCACGTGTACAGCAATAAACCCGGCGAGGATGTCAGCGTGAAATACGAAGGCGATGCGACGGTGGTGCGTGAGGACGGATATGAGACGAGATTGACAGATGAAATACCGGAATTAGAAATATAACAAGAAGCCTATGAAATCACAGAGAATATTATCATGCTTTTGGGTGTTCACGCTCTTGTGTTTCGTTGTATTGACTACAACTTGTGCACAGGAACCAAAGAAATCGAAAATTACCACGTCGTCCAATGCCACAACAACCTATAAGCCGTTGGAACAAACGGCTACGGATAAAGACAAGGTTGTAAAGGGAAAGAGTACGGTCAAAGGTACAGCCCCAACCAAGAATGCCGCCAAAGCCAACGCTTCTCAAAAACAGGCAGATAAAGGAAAGGCTCAGCAAGTCAAAGGAAAAGCTCAACAGGGTAAAGGTAAAGCTCAACAGGGTAAAGGTAAAGCTCAAGCCAAAAGAAATAATAAAGGTAAGAAGATTGTTAAGGGTGAAAAGCCGACGCAGATGAAGGGGAAGAAACAGGCGGGCAAGCCTGCCTCGTCTGCCGAAGCGAAAGCTGCTACCAAGAAGAGGTCGGCACAAGCCAAAGGTAAACAGCAGCAAAAGAAGAAACAGCAACCGAAAAAGCAGAAGAAAGAGAAACGTTACATCGCCTTGAAGTCGAACGTTCCTTTTCAGGCACTGAGTATACACAACCTGGCTGTGGAGGTGCAAGTGCATAAACAAGTCACCGTGGACTTCCCCGTGATGTGGAGCATCAGCGACATCGAACGTGAGCACGCTGTGCGCGGCATTGCTTTCCAGCCGGAAGGACGTTGGTGGCTGAAGAAGGCTGGTGTGGGACATTTCTTCGGTGTGCATGCCCATGCCGCATGGTTCAATCTGAAGTGGGAAGACAACCGCTATCAGACGGGCAAGCGTCCCTTGTTGGGCGCAGGCATCAGCTACGGCTACAAGTTGCCGCTGTCCGCCCACTGGGGAGCGGAGTTCAATATCGGTGCAGGCTATGCCAACATGAAATATGATACATTTTATAACATAGAGAACGGAGCACAATTGGATACCCGCATCCGCCACTATTGGGGTATTACCCGTGCAGGAATCTCGTTGGTTTACCGTTTCTAAATACCCGGAAGTTATGAAGACAAAGAATACATACAACGCCATCCTACATCGGATGTTTTGCCTGATGCTACTGCCACTTGTTGCAACCGCTTGTGTTTACGAACATCCGGAATTGGGTGAAGACGGTGAACGGGGTATTGACCCTACGGAAGTGAGTGTGAACCTCAACTTGGCACTCAACTTGAAAATGACTGAATCCGCTGATACACGGACAAGTACACGGGCGGATGAAACAGCTATTGCATGTCGCCACCGCATCATTGTGGACGCTTATTTGGACAGCAAACTCGCTTCCCGCCAGACTATCTACAAAGACATCACACCGGGAGCGGAAGAGACATCGGTCTATGCCAACCTGAAATTGCACGCCCGCGACTACCAGCTTGTGGTGTGGGCGGACTATGTGAAGGCAGGCAGCGAAGAAGACCTGTACTACAACACCACCACGCTGGTGCCTGCCATCACTAAAAGCCCCTACGTGGGCAACGCTGCCTACAAGGATGTGCTCTATGGTAACCAGACGTTGAATCTGAGCCGTTACCGTAACCAATGGGAGGCGAAGGTGAACGTGAAGATGGACTTGCAGCGTCCCGTGGCACACTATGAACTGGTGGCGAACGACGTGGAAAAGTTCCTCCGGAAGATAACCGACGGAGAAGTCAAAGGCAAGAAATTCACCGTTACCGTGCGCTATACCGACTTTTTCTACACCGGCTTCAACGCGCTGGACGAGATTGTAAAGAACGCCTTGAAATACGTTTCCTACAGCAGTACGCTTTCCGTCCCCGAAGCCGGGACGAAGGAACTGGGTATCGCCTTCGACTACGTTTTTGTGTCGGACGAGGGAATCCCCATCGCCGTGGAGGTGACGGACGAAAGCGGTACGCTGCTGGCACGCACCTATCTGATGCTGCGGTGCAAGGCAGGCGAAAGCCAAATCCTCTGCTCCAACTTCCTCACCGCCGACCCGTCGGGAGACGGTGTGGACATCGACACGGAGTATGATGACACCATCAACGATAAAGTAGAAGTGGAATAACTGAGAAAACAATAAAAATCTATTTAATTCAAATTTCTAAAATCATGAAAAAGAGTTTATTAAACCTCGCTGTGGCACTGTGCATCGGGCTGTTCGCCTCTTGCAGCCAGGAAGAAATCATCTCTGGAAGTGAAAACAGAGTTGAAACCGTAAGCGTATCGGCTCAACTGCCGGGCGATGCCGTGCAGACACGTGCGATACCCGGAGCAGCCGCAAACCACCAGTTACGCTGCATCCTAGAAGTATGGAACAAGTCGGAGAATACGCTGATTGAGCGTATCGAAAAGTTAGAAACCGAAGCTACGGGCGGCAAATTGCAGTTCACTTTCAACGTGCCTTCCGCTACGGATTATGAATGCCTGCTGTGGGCGGACTTCATCGCAAGTGATGCGACTGCTACAGAAGGTAAATATGCAGACAAGTATTATACTACAACAAGCCTGAAAACCATTGACTTCAAGGTGACCGATGCCGGTTTGTTCAACAATGAATCTGTTGATGCCTTCTGCGGAGTAGTGGCAAAGAATGGTTCTGTCAACAACTTAAGTGTAACGCTGAAACGTCCGTTCACCAGAGTGACGCTGAAAGACAATTCCAATTATCTCGCAAGCGTTACTTCTTTGGCACCTTCGTTTGATACACCGAGCAAGTTCGATGTTTCTACGGGAAAGGCTGTCGGATACACGACAATTTCAGCAACCGGCATAACACCTACTGGTACGGATAATAAGACTTTGTTCTCTACCTTCATTTTCGCTTCGGCTGACAAGACGACTTTGGATAAGGATGTCAAAATCGTGTTTACCAAAACAGAAGGCGGAACGGAGGAAAAGACCATCAAGGCCGGTCAAATCTCTTTGGACCAGAATGTGAAGAACGATGTAACGGCTGATTATGCAGCAGATGGAACTGATGTTACGGTGGATGTGGATATTGATGACCAGTATCCCGATCCGAATGCACTGAAAATAGGTCAGTTCGTCAATAAAGACGGAAGCGTATCTGATACTTACAATGCTGAAACAACTTGTGGTATTATATTCGCTGTAGGCGCACAAGGCGATGATATAGCGGCCAATTATACGGGCTTTGAGAGCAAGACAATTGCAGGATATGCAATGGCGTTGAGCAATGTCGAGGGAAAGCCTTTCTCTGCAGAACCTGACATGCCGGCTGAGTCACAAGAAGCAGCCTTGACAAGTTTCAGTGGAATGAAACTGACTAATGGCATTCTAAGTTATATTGAGACTAATTCAGTGGATGCCCCTCTCTTCACAAACTTCATCACTTGGAAAACGGACAATGCGACAACCGGAACTAATTTGAGTGCTTGGTACGTACCCTCTTATCAGCAACTTGTTACTTTCGTTGGATATATTTATGGCACTCCGACAGGAAATACCGAAGCCGACCCTGCATTCCCTGCCAATATAGCAAAGAATGAAACCTTCAGTGCTGCTGTGACAAGTGCAAATGCCGGTGATTTTTTAGGTACTGCAACGACCAGAAATATTCTGTCAAGCTCATTTACGACAGCTAAGAAAGCGGCGTGTGTACAATTTACGCGCACAACTGAGTTTAAAACAGTTGTTCCGGGCAAGTTAATCAACGCTTTTTCTATGCGTCCCGTCCTCACCGTCTTCAAGGCCGAATAAATAACCACAAGCAAGTATCGACCTTAACATTCAACATTCCAAGAGAGGCAAGGCGCCCCCAGGCCTTGCCTCTCTTATGCTTGACACTTTTGTAAACAAACGATACCGCATCGTACCCCTGCCTACAGACATCTGTGGCGGCATCGGTGACAAACCCGTACTTTGACGGCATCAAAGTATACATCTCTGAAACACTTGATTGTAGAATTAAAACATTTTTACTATAGCATTTTTCAAAGTAACCAAAATGAAATCCACCGGAAAGTACTACCCGACGGCAGTACTCGTGGACAAACTGATAGAAACAGGCGAACTGGCAGAACAGATTGCCGAAATATCCACCGTCAGCAAGGCGGACATCGTGGCGGTGCTCGCCTCGTTGCCCGGAGTGATGTCGCGCGGTATGAACAGCGGACGGAGCGTACACCTTCAGGACTTGGGTTTCTTCCGCTACACCATCGACGCACGAAAGGGTGGACGCGACACGGAAAAGGAAGTGGTGCCCGATGACGTGGAGCGTACCCGCATCCGTTTTACCCCCGAAACCCATTTTTCCACCGGACGAGTTGCCACACGTGCCCTCACGCCCGAATCCGTGCGCTGGGTAAAGTGGGGCGGCGCAACCACGGATGACAGCGGCAACACCGGTAGCGGAACCGGAAGCGACGGCGACCAGGAAGCGAATCCGTTGGGATAATCTCTTCAAAAAAAAGTAGTTCCTAATCTCTTTTAAATATCTTCTGAACCATGAAACCTCTTCATCTGCTCATCGGATTGCTCGTCCTGCTCGCAAGCAGCAGTTGTTCCGATTCCATCGAAGAACCGATACCCGGTCAGGGCGAAAACGCCGGAAGTACGGACGTCTATCATGACTATGTCCGTCAGAACCCTTACCCGAAGGCGGACAACGAACTGTTTCTCAATCCTCCTCCGCTCATCGTGCCGGAGCAGATGAAGGGGGCCGGTGAACAGCTCCGGTTCTCCCTTTCGCGCAGCGTCGATTTCGATACGGAAGAGACGGTGACGTCCAAAGCCACCGCCTGGTGTATGTACAATCCCCATCGTGCGCTGGAAAGCGGCGACTGGTACTGGCGTTTCCGCGTCATCGGTGCCGACGGCGTGGAACAGCCCTGGAGTGAGACCTATCGGTTCACTGTCACCGACGACCTCCCCCGTTTCGTCACCCCGGTGGCAGAACGCTTCTTCTACAACCTCCCCGTGGGGCATCCGCGCCTTTATGCCTACCTCGACCAACAAGCCGAAGCGGCACGCGGTACACTCTCCACACATCCCGAATACAAGTCCCTGAAGTCGCGCGCCAACACCGTCCTCCGGCAGGACTTCACCGGTATCGCCACGTTCTATCGGGATAAAACGAGCACTGAAAACCTGAACAACTACACCAACTATCTTTTTCAAGCATACTACCTCACCTGTGAGGAAAATTATGCTGACAAGATGTTGGAGATACTGTCACGAATGATTGCCTGCCCGCCCACCGACAGCCAGCTATTCGCTTCTAACTTCATTACCACCAACATAGCCCTGGCCTACATCCGCATCTACGACCTGCTTTATGACCGTTTGCCCGATGACCAGCGCACCGCCACGGAAGAGATGCTGATGAAAATCTCCCGCTACTGCTACAAGGCGCACCTTGGCTCGCAAGAGAACAACCTCTACGACAGCCACTTCTGGCAGCAGAACATGCGCGTTCTCTTTCAGACGGCCTATATGCTCTACGACAAGGCTCCCTACGTCGATGAGATACGCCCCATGCTGGAGTATTACTACGAACTTTGGACGGCGCGCGCACCCGGCACGGGTTACAACCGTGACGGCGTGTGGCACAACAGCGTCACTTACTTCAACACCTGTGTGGAAACGCTTTACTATATGCCTTCCATCCTCTCTCACATCACCGGCACGGACTTCCTGCAACACCCCTGGTATCAGTCATCCGGACGTGCGTTGCTCTATTCCTGGCCCGTGGGTTCTGCCAACTGCGGTTTTGGCGATGGCAATGAGATGACGGACGTCCCCCGCCGGGTACGTGTGGCATTCGCCGACTTCATAGCCCGTCGGACGGGCGACAGTTACGCCGGCTGGTACGCCGGACAATGTGCCGCAGAGTTGCATCAGGACTTCCTGCTGCGGATGGACCGCATGGTGGACCTCCGTACATACGATACAGAGGAGCCTCAGAACGTGGACAAGATGATATGGTATAAAGACGCAGGCGAGGCGGTGATGCACTCCGACCTGCTGCACACCGACCGCAACCTCTCGCTTTCCTTCCGTTCCAGCCCCTACGGATGCAGCCAGCATACTTTTGCCAACCAGAACGCCTTTAATGTGCTTTACAAAGGAGTGGACGTATTCCACAATACCGGTTATTACCTGAAATACGCCTCGCCCCACCACATCATGTCCTACCGTCACACCCGCGCCCACAACACCCTTTTGGTGAATGGCATCGGGCAGAGCTTTACCCCTCGCGCTTACGGAAGCATCCTGCGGGGCATCGACGGCGACCATATTAGTTACTGTCTGGGCGATGCCTCAAACGCCTACACCGACACCTGCGACTTGAAGGTCTGGATAGACCACTTTAAGGAGACAGGTATCCCGCAGACGCCTGCCAACGGATTCGGCGCCACGCCGCTTACCAAATACCTGCGCCACGTGTGGATGCTTCACCCGGGCATCATCGTAATATACGATGAGTTGGAAGCCTCCGAACCCGTCCGCTGGGATTGGCTGTTGCACAGTTCCACGACCTTCCATATAGAGCAGGATGGATTTACCTTGAACACTGCCAACGAAGCGAAGGGCTTCTCCACGCAGGGGCAACTGTTCAGCGGGCAGACGTTCCAGATTTCGCAGACCGACCAATTCACCGTACCGCCCACTGACCGTCCCGACCCTGCTTATCCTAACCAGTGGCACCTGAGCGCCACTGTCAAGGATAGCCGTTCCAACCGCTTCCTGTTCATCATGCAGGTGCACGACCGGGACGAAGAAGCCTCGCCGGTCTATCGGGAGAGAAACGATTTCAAGATAAACGACTGGCACATCCATGCCGAACTGAATCCGGAAAACCCGCCCGCCGTCACCATTACGAATGACATGGAAGCGGTCGTGTTCAGTTACGGCACCGGCAGCGTACAGTTGCCCGATGGCACTCGCTACGAACGTAAGCAACCCTTCTCGTCCGTCATCTACGACACTCGCAGGGGAAAGCCCTTGCTTCAAGAGGAGACGGATTTCCTGCCTAAACATACACGGGCGGCAGGAGATTGATAGAGAAACAAACTTGTAGAATTTTAATAAAACAGAACATATCATGAAAAAGAACTTTTTGTATCTAATAGCAATCTGCCTTCTATGCCCTTGGCTGTTACCGGCATCCTTGGCACAAGAGAAAGTGTTCGCCGGCTATTTCGACATCCCCGTGGGCAGCACGGAGGGCACGGAAGTGACCGGACGTATTCACCTGGAAAGGAATAAGGACGTATTGACCTGTCCCATTCCCGAAGGTTATCATTTCGAAATCGTCAAGCAACCGGAAGAGGCACTTTTTGGCATAGACACCCGTTACGATTTGTCAAATCGCATCATGGGCGTACTCACCGTGAATGAAGGTAAGGATACCGGCGAATCTCCCTCCACCTACCGCATGACGGTGGCATTGAAAGACGGGAAAAAGCTGGTAGAGAAATTCAACGTCCGTGTGAAAATTGTAAAAAAGACCCAGTGGGAGACCTTTTACGACTACTATACCCCTATAGTCATCAACAACCGCCGCCTATACGGACAAACTCAATATTCGGATGACGAGGTGGCAAATCTCATCCTCGAACTGAAACGCAACAACGGTAAGTTTGAAGGAGAGAAATGCTATGATGCCCGTCCACAGGATTACAGCGGTCCTATATCTGAAATCGACCACTGGCAGGGCGGCACCATTGATTATGATTATGTGAAAGTAGCCAATCGCATCGGCGGCTTGGGACATGCTTACGCCACCTCCAAAGTCTATGGACCGCAAGGCGACCCACAGAAACGGGCGGAATTGCGGGAAACGATATACAGTGCCATTCTCGCCTTTACCAAATCCGTCCCCGTATATGGCAGTGATATCGAAATAGATGGAAAACCCATCGGCGACTGCATCGGCGACGGCTTCAGTTTGCTGGAATCGCACAAGCTGGCGGGGCATCAGATAGCCACCCATCAATGGACCATGACCGATCCCTTGGTAGTGCCGGTGCTTCACTTGATGCCGGATTTGCTGGAAGGCATGCGGCAGAACAACGAGACTTGCCTGGAGGTGCATGACGCGTTGATACGTTATTTCCAGATATTCAGTTCCATCATCAAGGGGCGTCGTGCCATAGACAACCCCAAAGAACGCTGGGGAGAGATACAGGACACGCTCTATTCTGCCGGTGCCTGGGCAGATGCTAATTTGGGACACCGCTCACGCAGTATGTTGGCAATGCCCATCATTTGGGCGGATTACAACCGTCCGATGACCTACGTTCCCTATTGGTACAAGGATTTCTATAACGACCAACCTTTCAAGGATTTCAGTTTCTCGCCCGGTTGGAGTCCCAATGGGGTGGTTGCCGATGTGGCATACTGGATGACTAAAAACAATGTACAAGCCCACAAATATGCTCAATCAGGATTTCAACCCGATGGAACTATTTCGCATCACACAGGTCGGGGGACCGATGCAGCGATGGTGGCATACGGATTTGAATGGTTGACAGACTGTAATGTCGGTTACCAATACTTCAAGAATACCCCCTACGAGGTTGACGGTGAGTACATGCAATTCCAATTGGATTATTTACTTCGTATCTATCCTAAGCTGTTCTACAAACAGCGGGTGGATTTTCTGGTGTCAGGTCGCAACTTCGACAGTAACCTGCAGAAATTCGTTAAAAGCACTTATGCCAAAGCGGCTAACAACTTGCTCAAGGCCATCAGCAAACAGAGTCAAGTGGAGGGTGTAGAAGAGTTGAAAGGGATACTGAAGCAGTTGAAAGCAGATACTTACGAACACAGCGGAACGGATGCCTATTGGGTGAATGAATACCTGGTGCACCGTCGCGGCGAAAACGAAGTACCCTTCTATGCCTCGCTGAAACTGAAGTCGGAACGTACAGTGGGTGCCGAAGACTTCGACAAGAAAGTGCGCCGTTCCTGGCACATGGGGTCGGGAATTCTTGCCTTGAAGGTAAAAGGCGACGAATATTCCGAACGGGTATTGCAGGGATTTGACTGGCACGCGCTACCCGGACTTACGGAAGAGTGGCGTACCGACCCTCTGCCCTTGAAAGGAGGTTCGCAAGCAGCTCTACCCGGAGAGAACAAGATAGCCGGTGTGCTGTCAGACGGCATCTCCGGCATGGGTATCTACCATCATCTGCCGCGAGAGAAATACAGTTCCGCCACAGCCTTCAAAAGCTATCACTTCATGGAAGATAAGATTGTGGCGCAAGGCAGTGGCATTGCCCGTTATCGCAAGGGGCAAGGTGCGGACATCGCTACTTTCATTGACCAGTCGGTACTGGATGCCCCGCTCGTCTGGTGCGTGAACGGCGAAGTGCGGGAGATTGCTCCGAATGAGTCGGTTGAAATAGCAGAAAGCATAGAAAGTGCCTGCTGGCTGCATCAAGGACAGAAAGGATATGTTATCCTGCCACGGAAGAAGCTGGAACTTCTGATAAAGACCGGAACGGAAATCAATGTGACCGACCGTCGCAAGCAAGTCAAGAAATCAGGATTCATTATAGCTGTGAATCATGGTGCCAATCCCGGTACGGAGTGGGATAACGGTTATTGCTATTTCATGTTGCCTAATGTCAGCAAAGAGGAAATGCCCAGACGTATGGAACAGTTGCTGGAAGACGTGGATTCCCGGCAGGTGGACGGCGTCGCCCATGCCGTCTGTTCCGCTTCCGATAAAACATGGCAGTATGCCTTTTTCCAGCCGGGCACCGTTTCGGCAGGAGAAGTAGAGGTCGCTTCGGAAGATGTCGCCCAAATCATATTGCGTGAAGAGGAGGATGACTGGGTACTCTCTGTCGGCAATCCGATGCCTGATGGCAAGAAGCAGACTTTGAATTTCCGGTTGTCTGTGCAGTTGCCGCAAGGTACCTATACTTATCAGGCGGGAGGCATCTACCCCTTTGAAGGAGAAACGGTGACAATCGTCGACGAAGACGAGGGCAGCAAGGTGACGGTGGAAATTCCGGACGAACGTGACGCAGCGCATTACAACTATCAGTCCGACCTGTACGCAGCTACCCCCATCGTAATACGCATACCGAAGAAATAATTTTAATACATATATACAATGGCAAGAACAATTTCATTTTATAAGAACAAGCTGTCTATATGCAGCCTATTTACTGCGGGGCTTTCCGCTTGTGGCAATCCGGCTGGACAGAACGCAACTTCCGCCTCTAATGGTAACGAAAAACGGCAATGTCCCAACATCGTGATACTATTGACTGATGACCAAGGTTATGGAGATATGCGATGCTATGGCAACCCTCAAGTACAGACTCCGAATTTGGATCGGCTAGCATCGGAAGGCACTCGCTTCACCAATTTTTATGCAGGAGCCGCAGCCTCCACACCTTCACGGGCTGCTCTGCTCACCGGTCGCTATGCCGAACGTGTGGGAGTACCCGATGTGGTGGATGATTTGTCGGAGAATGGAATTAAACCGACCGAAATTACTATAGCCGATTATCTGAAGCAGAATGATTATGCCACCGGAATGGTAGGCAAATGGCATTTGGGCTATCAGCCGCAATATATGCCGTTGCGTCATGGATTCACAGAGTTCTTCGGCATCCCCTATTCCAATGATATGTGGCCTTTCCATCCGCAACCAGACCATGCTTATCCCGCATTGCCGCTTTATGATAACGATCGGGTGATAGAGTATAATCCTCCGGTCAACCAAATGACGACCCGCCTGACTGAACGTGCCGTGGATTTCATTAATCGTCATAAAGATAAGCCGTTCTTCCTTTATCTGCCTTATACGCAGCCGCATGTGCCGCTGGGCGTATCTGACAAGTTCAAAGACAAATCGGGCGAAGGATTGTATGCTGACGTATTGATGGAGATAGACTGGTCTGTCGGTGAAATTATGAAGACGTTGAAGGCGAACGGACTTGACAAGAACACATTGGTATTGTTCACCTCTGATAACGGTCCTTGGTTGAGCTATGGCAATCATGGCGGCTCTAATGGCGGTTTGCGGGAAGGCAAGGGAACTACCTTTGAAGGTGGACAACGTGTGCCTATGATTGCCCGTATGCCGGGCCACATTCCTGCCGGAAAGGTGTCCGACCAATATTTCTCGGCTTTGGATATTGCCCCGACATTGGTGGAACTGACCTCTTCGCAGATGCCTCGCATGAATGCTTTCGATGGAGAGAATGTGTGGAACATTCTTGTCGGGAAGGAGCAAGAGCATAAGCCGTTCTATTTTGTATATAATGGTAAAGTGGAAGCATTGCGCGAGGGCAAGTGGAAATGCGTAGTTCCGCATACTTATCGTATTGTAGAGATTCCCGGCAAGGATGGACTGCCCGGCAAGCAGGTCATTGATGGAGGAAATACCGAGCTTGCACTGTTCGATTTGGAAGCCGACCCACAGGAAAAACGTAATCTGGCGGCAGAACATGCTGATATTGTCGAAAATATGTATGATCGGATAAAGAATTTCCAAAAGGAAATGGATGAGGTCATGGCAAAAAACAGATTTTAAGGAAGTATAAATTGAAATTCAGGGAATAAAATGAACAATAGATTTTTTTCGATTCTTTTAGTGAGCGTATGCTTCGTGTGGGGGCTTGAACCTGCCGGAACACTGAATGCGCAAAATGCTTCTCCGGGGCAATTGGAAGTACCCGAATGGGCGAGAAATTCGTTCTCCGTAGTGGCGCAACAGGCTGAAAATATGTATAAGGAGGTGGAGCGGACTTTACTGCTGCCGCGTTCCATTGCTAAAGGCATGGTGGATGCTGAAGATTGGACTGCCGGTTTCTTCCCCGGCACACTCTGGAACCTCTATGCCTATACAGGTGAGGAAGTGTGGCGTACTCGAGCTGAAAAGGTTACTGGTTTGTTGGCTAAAGAGCAGTTTAATGCTCGCGACCACGACATCGGCTTTAAGATGTATTGTAGCTACGGCACCGGTTGGCTTCTGACAGGCAATCGCGAATATGAGAAGGTTATCTTCCGCTCGGCAAAGACCTTGACCTCACGTTTTTCCTACAAGACGGGACTTATCCTGTCGTGGGATGCCAGCGAGGAACGCGACTGGCAGTTTCCCGTCATCATTGACAATATGATGAATCTGGAACTGCTGATGGAGGCATACAAACTGTCGGGCGACACCACGTTGCGACACATAGCCTTGTCCCATGCCGACAAGACCATGAAGTGCCAATACCGTGAAAATATGTCTTGTCCTCATGTGGTGGATTATGATGCGGAAACGGGAGAGGTACGGAAGTTTGACTGGAATAATGGTTCGGACGATGTTAAGGTTTCCACTTGGTCTCGTGGACAGTCGTGGGGGCTTTATGGTTTTACGATGATGTATCGCGAAACCGGTAATGAGGCATATCTGAAACATGCGGAACGTATCGCCGACTTCTTGTTGTCACATCCCGGTATGCCGGCGGATAAGGGGCCTTATTGGGACTATACCGGTGCTGACCGTTCCACGATACGCGATGCTTCAGCGGCAGCGGTCATGGCTTCGGCTCTGTTGGAATTGAGCTGTTATTCGGCAAACGGCCGAACCTATTTCGAAGCGGCGGAACAACAACTGAAAACCCTTTCTTCGCCTGCATATCTGGCCGAAGTGGGTACCCATGGAAATTTCATCTTGAAACATGCCACCGGCAATGTTCTGCGTAAAAGTGAGTTGGACGGAGCTCTCTCCTATGCTGATTATTATTTTATGGAAGGATTGCTGCGTTATATCCGCTTGACAAACCGCCAACCCATGTTGCCACAAGTACAAAAAGGTATTGATACGAGTCGGTGGCTTGTAGAAGACCATTCGGGCAAAGCTGTTTTTCATACGAAAGGAGATACCTTGGAAATCAGTACTCCCAAAGGATTGACCGTTTGGTATAAGCCTCGATTGATGGGTAATTACGAGATAAATTACCGTGCTTGTATGCCCATGCAGGGTGATTCCAACGAGCGTTTGAGCGATTTGAACTGCTTCTGGGGAGCGAATGACCCGCAGCATCCGGATAATTTGTTCTCCCGCAGTGTATATCGCAAAGGATTCTTCCCCAATTATAAAACTCTGACGTTGCTTTATGTTGGATATGGAGGTAATCATAATTCCACTACTCGTTTTCGTCAATATTACAGTGGGTTGCCCGGACAGGACGACAAGGAGGTGCGTCCCGTCATTAAGGAATATACCGACCCGGAACATCTATTGAAGCCGGGTAAGTGGTATCAAATTCGTATCGTGGTGAAAAAGAACGTTACCCGTTTCTATGTCAATGACGAATTGCTTTTCACACGCAAACTGAAGCCTGGAGAAGCTGACGGAAATTTTGGATTGCGCCTGCTTGAGAACCATGTACTGATAGCCGGATTTCAAGTACGTTAAAGGTTATGGCTGATAAACTATAACATTTCTGATACGAATCCTGAATAACAATGACATACATAGATAAAATTTACCCTATGAATTACAAACCAAGACCAATCGTTTTGTTTTCCCTGCTCATGTCTGCCACGACAATTTTCGTCGGGCAGACACTCAAGGCGCAGGATGTATTCGGCGGTTTTCGACAGTTCTCAGAAACCTTTCAAGTGAAGAAGAAAGAACCGGGTCAGGGAACCGGTATCTGCCCACTGGAAATGAATTGTATCCGGCAGAAAGGTAACCGCGAGTTCCCTTATCCCATAAAGGGACATGCCGTCATTACCAACCCGCCGGTATTTACCTGGCCCATGGCAGACTACGAATATCCGGAAACTTTCCCACCCCAATTGCCGGACAAGGCACTGGACGATTTTCTCCGTTACGACATCCAATTGGGACGTACACCAGACTTTTCGGATAAAGAAGCCATCGTGCAAACAAACCTGCGGCTTCCTTTCTACAATCCCCACAAAGCACTGCACCCGGGAGTGTGGTACTGGCGTTACCGGACAACCGGTCAGGAATGGTCAGCCACGTTTAGTATGAATATCCCCAAAGAAACTCCTTCTTTTGAATCGCCGGATGTAAAATCCGCTGCCCAAATGCTGACGAAAGAGCATCCTATCCTGTCCAAGGTACCTGAGATGAAAAATCCGACACCAGACCAAAAAGCCTTGCTGGGAATCTTACGCAAAAAGGCAGCCGCTGCTTACGCGAAGGATGTGGTCGAGTACAAAGTGAAAGGCCGCCCCATTCCTACCGATGCCAGCGAAAGCGAACGCTCACAAATTATGCGTTTCCACTTGCGCTATGAAGTAGAAGCCATCTGCCAAAGCATACAAAACCTGTTGACCGTCTATCAGATCGACAATAAAGAGGAATACCTGACCAAGGCACTTTTCCTTTCGGACTATATCGCAACCAAAGATCCTGTGGAGATGTTCCGTACGGCCGACTTTACAGGAGCCAAATGTATGTCTACGCTTGCCAAAGTTTACGACACAGCCTTTGTTCGCCTAAGTCCGAAACAGAAAAAGACCTACGAACATTTCATATACGAAGTGGGAGGACGCATCATTGCCCACTGCTTGCAGGAGAACATCGGTTCTGCTGACGGCATCCTTTATGCCCACTTCTTTCAACACACCTTCTGCGACCTGTTCAGCACAAGCATTATCATGAGACACCATATTCCCGAAGCGGAGATCTGGTTTGAAATGCTGTACGACACCTGGCTCTCCCGTTCACCGGGTGGCGGCTTTTTGGCTGATGGCGTATGGCCCAACGGAAACATCGGCTACATCCACGTAAACATGGAATCTATGGTCAGCAATTACCTGTTGTATCGGGATTTGTTCGGAGTGAATCTGTTCCGCCACCCTTGGTATATGAACTGCGCCAACGCATTGGCTTATACGATACCGGTCTGTTCGGCAGGCGACGGGTTCGGAGACGATTGTGAACGTGTAGGTGGCTATAATCCGATTCGCTCGGATTTTGCCTATATCCTTGGGCAGGAACTGAACAACCCGTTTGCCTTGAACTATGCCTACACCCTTACGGGACAACCTAAAGAAAAGCTGTACCGGTTTGCGAAAACCAACTTCATGGAATACCGTTTCCAGCACAAGCCCCGCAACCGCAAGAACCAAAGCTTGAATTTAAAAGACATTCCGCAGTCTGCCGTATTCCCGCAAACAGGTATTGTAGTGATGAACACGGATGTGCTGAATGCTGACACCAACCTATTCGTATCGTTCCGCAGCTCCCCGTTCGGCGTAGGTTCGCACGGCTTGGCGGAGCAGAACAGCTTCAACTTGTCCTACAAAGGCAAGCCGGTGTTTTATCCTACCGGATATAAAATCACCACGGCCGACAAACATTATTTGCTGGCGCAGAAGCACAGCCGTGCCCGCAACACCATTACTGTGGACGGAAAGACACAGGCTTACTCACACAGCGCATATGGTTGGATTGCCCGCTATCTGGACGGCAAGGACATCACCTATACCTTAGGGGATGCCTCGAAAGCATACGTACCGTTCGACAAGAGCGCTATCAACTGGATTACTGTCTTGAAGGATGCCGACGCCTATACTCCTGAAAACGGATTCATACTTACGGAAGAAGACAATCCCCGGGTAAAGAAGTTCCGCCGCCACCTGGCATTGCTCCGTCCGAATATCCTTGTCGTATACGATGAACTGGAAGCAGAGAAGGAGGTGACGTGGACTTTCCAACTCAACGGTCTGGAACGCTCGAACATGAGTATCGATGCCGGACGCTGTAGCATGACTGCCGCTACGGATAACTGCGATGTGCTGACCAGCGTATTCGGGAGTCGGCCGCTGAAAGCGTCTTTGGTTGACACCTCGTATGTGAAACCTTTCGACTGGCTCAATCCTCAGCGCGGCAGGAAGGCTAAGGTTTTCGAAGAACATCAATACCACAGCCGGTTCGAGAATGAGAAGAAATGCAAGAAAATGCGTTTCCTCGCTATCATTCAAATCGATGAGTCGAACACTATGCATTTCGTCAACGTCACACCTGATAAAGATGGCACAGTAACCATCGGACAGTACCGTATTAATGGGCAGTTGGATATAGACAAGGAAGCTCGTCTTGAGATTGAAAATACAGTCACAGGCGAATATCTCCTGTATGGTCCCAACAAGGCAGTCGGCAAAAAGAACGACCGCAAGTTTTCTCACAGCACTCTTCTATATCAGAAAGAAAAAGGATGGCAGGAATGCGTAGACCGTTATCCGTTGATGGTTCCAGATAGGTATGCTGTACAAAATCAAAGTATTTTTCAACAAAAATAGAGAGAGCGGACACTGATTTATACCGGCTTTCGACAGAATGTAAGCTTTTCACGGTTTCTGCATCTTATCTTTGCGGTGGAGAAACATAACGGTGTATAACCCTGAATCAATAACCTATTTAATAATAAACGAAGATGAAAAGACAACTATTGACCTTTTTATTAGGAGCAGGCCTGACATTTGCAGCCAATGCGCAGACGAACCTGGTGTCGGACAAACAGACTTTTGTCCATAAAGCTTCCGATAAGTATGAATACCCTACCGACCCGGAAGTATTGAAAAAATTGGAACAATGGCAGGATCTCAAATTCGGTATCATGTTCCACTGGGGGGTATATTCCGTTCCCGGTATAGCCGAATCGTGGGCACTTTGTTCCGAAGACCGCTGGTTTACCCAAAGACGCTTGGAGGCGCGTCCCGACCGGCCGTCTTATGGCGAATTCAAGGAATGGTACTGGGGCTTGTCCGAGTCGTTCAAGCCCACACGCTTTGAACCTGCTGAATGGGCTTCATTCATGAAGAAGGTAGGTTTCAAATATCTTATATTCACAACGAAGCATCACGACGGTTTCTGTATGTTCGATTCGAAATATACGGATTATACTGTGACTAAAGGTCCGTACAAGAATGGCAAGTATGCCAACATCGCCTATCATGTGTTCGACGCATTCCGCAAGCAAGACTTTATGATTGGCGCTTACTTCTCCAAACCGGACTGGCACAATGAAAACTATTGGGATCCGTTCTTTGCAACTCCTACGCGAAATCCCAACTATAATACGAAGAAGTATCCTCAAAAGTGGGCAAAATTCCAAGAGTTCACGGCAAACCAGATTGACGAGCTGATGTCCGACTATGGAAAAATCGACATTCTTTGGCTGGACGGCGGCTGGGTAAGAAAGCCCGAACAGGACATCAAGCTGGATGAAATTGTAGATAATGCCCGTAAAAAACAGCCAGGATTGATTGCTGTGGACAGAACTATTCCTGGTAGAAATGAGAATTATCAGACCCCGGAACAAACTATTCCGAAAGAACAGCAAAACTTCCCGTGGGAAAGTTGCGTTACTTTCAGCAACACTTGGGGGTGGAACCCGAATCCGAAATATAAATCTGTGGAATGGGTTATCAATACATTGGCCGAGGTAGTGGCAAAGGGCGGCTGTTTAGCGTTGAACGTAGGGCCCGACAGCGAGGGAGTCATTGACGATGTCGTTTATGAACGTTTGGGCAAAGTCGGCAAATGGCTCGATAAAAACGGTGAAGCTATCTATGCTACCCGTATCACTCCGAACTATCACTGTGGAAATGTATGGTTTACAGCCAATAAGGACGGGAAAACACTTTATGCCATCTACGCCTTGCCGGAAGGGGAACAGTTGCCTACTACCATCGAATGGGAAGGCAACCTCCCTGCCGGACGCATGACCTTGCTGCAAAACGGCAAGTCGGTGAATTACACAGTGAAGGACGGCAAAGTGACCGTGACCGTGCCTAAGGGGATAAGCAACGAAGCATTGGTCTTCCGCTTCAAGGTTAAATAGTTCCGATAAATACACATTGTATGAAAGCTAAATATTATTTGTCTATGGCTTTCGCCTCATTGCTCTTTTTCTCCGGTTGTGCGGAGAAAAAAGCGCAAAGCGAAAGTACTCCCCAAACAGACAGCCTTATGACTAAAGAATATGCCACCATAGCCACGGTGCGCCTTACCGTAAGTGAGAGCAAACGTTTGATTGCCAAAGGCATCTCGGCCAACAAAGAGGTGCGCAAACGCTTGCAGAGCGGAATGGTCATCATCACCCTGGGCACAACCAATACCTATATTGCCGAGGAACTGGCAGGTTTGCAGGCTCCCCGTGGCAGTTTCGTTACTGGGCGCATTTATCCCACTGGCAAAGAGGACTTTGCCAAAGATCTGAAGCGCCGCTCGGAAATCGTGCTGGTGAACGGAAAGATTTCCGACCTCCCTTATACCGAAGCTTTGGCCCGTATGACCGAAAGGGACATCGTGCTGAAAGGAGCTAACATGCTGAACTATGCCAAACGTCAGGCTGCGGTATGCGTAGGAGCACCCGATGGGGGGACAGTAGCCAAGCTGCGTAAATATACTGACCGGGGAAAAGGCCGCTGGATTGTGCCTATTGGTCTGGAAAAGGAAACCACGCAAGATTTGTTCGAGATGCAACGTCTGGTGAACGCGAGTCCGAATCGGGCAAAGGGGACGGTCCGCCTGAATGCCACGCAGGGCAATGTGTACACCGAAATTGAAGCCGTCAAGGAATTTGCAGACATCGACGTGTTTGTCACAGCCAAGGGAGGAATTGACGGGGCCGAAGGGGGAGTTTCATTACTTTTATGCGGCACGGTGGAAGAAGTGAAAAAGGCTCAGGATGTCGTGGCACAAGTGATGGGAGAACCCGAGTTCGTGAAACCGTAAGCAAGGCTATAGCCAAACTGGATTGAATCGCAGAATCCTGCTCCACCCCACAGCAGAAAGCCTGCTTCCGCCCGGCTGCAAAGAGATGGCATCTTGTGTAGTACTAAGGCTAGTGTTTCATTTGGCATGCAACCTTCTTTTGCATATCAAGAAGCAATGTTCCGCCTGACCCAACCAAAGAATCGCTGGCAAAGTCTTTATTATCTGCAGAAAATGCAGATAATAAAGACTTTTTTCATACCTTTGTTTGCAATCTTATTTGAAAACAGTTTATGGCAAAAAAAATCATATTCCTTTTGTGGGGACTGTCTTTTTTGTGTCCCTCCTGTTTGCAAGCAAACAGAACTTTCGATTTTCTCCATATCGGATTGAGTGAAGGCTTGTCGCAAAGCACGGTGGTAGACATCACGCAGGATAAGCATGGGAACATGTGGTTTGCTACGTACAACGGTCTGAACAAGTACGACGGCTATGAGTTTACCGTATACAAGCACTCTGAGACGGATTCTTGCAGCATTGCAGAAAACATTGTAAGAACCTGTCACCGGGATAATTCCGGAAATATCTGGGCCGGTACTGTACGGGGGCTGTCGCTATATGATGCGAATAAAGACAAATTCCGGAACTTTACATACTCGAAAGACACATGTGACATCAGGGGAATCACTGATTTTGATGACAACAAGCTGCTGTTGCTGATAAACAAACAGTTGGTCTTGTTCGACCGTGAAAAGGGACTGTTTCCTAAAAATGAGCTGTCGGCTGTCTTTTCCTCTATAAGGCCGACGTTTTTAGGTCAGCAGGACAATAAGATATACATAGGCAGCCGCGAGGGAATATTCATTTATTCTACTACCGAAAAGGAGCTTAAACACCTTTTTATAGAAAAACTTAAAAACAAGAATATCCTTGCACTGCTGCAAGAGTCGGCCACCCGGTTATGGGTAGGCACCGAGGGGAACGGATTGTTTTTGGTGAACCCGCAGACCAACCGGGTGGTGCATTACCTGAACAGCCCTGGCGACAAGGAAGGCATCGGTTCCAACTACATCCGTGCGCTGGCATTCGACTCGGAACAGCAACTTTGGATAGGAACCATCAACTCCTTAAATGTATATAATGCCAAAGAAGGCAGCTTCCATGTCTGTAAGAAAAACAACGGGAGCGAGGACGGGCTTTCGCATAACTCCGTACGCAGCATTTTCAAGGATTCGCAAGGTGGCATGTGGGTCGGCACTTATTGGGGCGGGGTGAATTATTATCATCCCTTGAAGAAGCGTTTTCAAGAACTGAAGATTCCGTTGGCTCATTTGAACAACAATGTGATAGGATGCATCCGTGAAGACCGCTTGGGGAATCTTTGGATTGGTACGAACGAAGGGGGAGTGAACTGCTATAATCCCCATACAGGGCGGGTGATAAGCTACTCGAAAGACAACGGGTTGGGATCGAACGACGTGAAATCCATCTACATAGACGATGCAGGCGAATTGGTCTATGTAGGTACGCATGCGGGCGGTCTGAATATAATAGACCGCAGAAGCGGACGGATAGAAACGCTCGAAAGAAAAGGGGTACTGAACAACATCTATGCGATGGAACCGGCCGGAGACGGCAACTTCTGGATAAGCAGCCTGAGCAGCCTGTTCTATTTTGATGCACGGAAGAAGACGTTTTCCCGCATTCGTCTCAATAGCGAAGTGCTGAAGTCGGGAATCACCTTCATCCATCGCGACAGCAAAGGCAGGCTGTGGATAGGCGGGAAGAACGGTGTGGAAGTGTTCCGTGACGAGGGAGGAAAGCTCACTTACCAGCCACTGCTCTCTCCGGACGTTCCTTTCGGGCGGAAGTTTGCGAACTGCGTGTACGAGGCACATGACGGCACATTCTGGATTGCCACCCACAGCGGGCTTTACCGTTTCGATGAGAATGAAAAGGCAACAACGCTGTATACGACAGAGCAAGGACTGCCGGACAACGTGGTGCACGGCATACTGGAAGACGAGTATGGCAAACTGTGGCTGGGCACCGACAAGGGGCTGGGAAGCCTGTCACCCGCCACGGGCACGTGCCGCAGTTATACAGATATTGACGGACTGCAGAGCAACCAGTTTACAGAGAAAGCCTTCTGCCGCACGAAAGACGGAAGGATGTATCTGGGCGGCATCAATGGCATCACGGCTTTTCATCCGGCCCGGTTAGTGGACAATCCTTACACCCCACGGGTGGTAATCACCCAGCTGCATCTGTTCAACAAGCCGGTGCGGCCGGACGATGCGACCGGCATACTGGAAAAAAGCATCAGCACGACAAGACGCATCACGTTGACGGCGAAACAGCGGATGTTCTCCTTGCAGTTCGTCGTGTCCAATTACATTTCGGGGGTGCACAACACATTTGCATACATGCTGAAAGGGTATGACAACGAGTGGTATTACACCGATATGCGTACAGTCTCCTATTCCAATCTGCCGCAGGGCACTTACCGCTTCATGGTCAAGGCAGCCAACAACGACGGGAAATGGAACGAAACCCCTACGGAACTGGAGATTGTGGTGCTGCCGGTGTGGTACAAGACGTGGTGGGCCATTTCGCTGTTCGTAATGGCAGTATGCATCGTAGCCACCCTGGTATTCCGCTACTTCTGGACGAGGAAGCTGATGCGGATGCAAATTCTGCAAGAGCGTAATGACAAGGAGCAACAGAAAGAGATAAACGAGATGAAGCTGCGTTTCTTTATCAACATAGCCCACGAGCTACGCACCCCGCTGACCCTAATACTGGCTCCGCTGCGCGAACTGATGGGGCAGGTGAACGACCGCAAGATGTATAAGCAGCTGGAATATATCTGGAAAAGCACGAACCGCCTGCTGCATCTGGTCAACCAGCTGATGGACTACAGGCGGGCCGAACTCGGCATATTCGCTCTAAACGTGTTCCGTCACAAGGTATACGGAGTTGTGCAGAAGACTTTTGCCCTTTACGAACGCATGGCGCAAGAGAAGCACATATGCTACCACTTCGACTCGGACATGGAGGAGGCAGAGGTGCTTTGCGACCCCGAGTACGTAGAGCTTATTCTGAACAACCTGCTGTCCAACGCCTTTAAATATACGGACGAGGGCGGAAGCATCACGGTTACGCTCGGAAGGCACGGCGGCTACATATCGCTGAGAGTGCAAGACACGGGCTGCGGCATCCCACCCGACAAGCAGGAGAAGATTTTCGAACGCTTCTACCAGGTGAGCAACGCCGGCATGAGCAGCGGCATCGGCCTCTCGGTCGTAAAAAGGCTGGTAGACATGCACCACGGGCGCATCGAGCTGGAGAGTGAAGAGGGGCGCGGCAGCACCTTTACCGTCTTTCTACCGGCCGATGAAAGTGCCTATGCGCCTGAAGAGATAGCAAAAGACGGAATACCGGAACACAAAGGGAAACTCTCAGAAAGTGTGTTGCCCCTGTATGCCGACAAAGACATGGACGACCTTGAACGGGAAGAAGCGCCAGAAAAGGCCGCAAGCATGGGGCAGGAGAAGAAAAACATCCTAGTTGTGGAAGACAACCCCGACATATTGCGCTACCTCGTAGACGAGCTGGGCGAAACCTACAATGTGTGGGAGGCCAAGCACGGCGGCGAAGCCCTCGAGGTGGTGAAAGAGCAGGAGATAGACCTGATACTGACGGATATAATGATGCCTGTAATGGACGGCCTGCAACTCTGCACCCAAATCAAGCAGAATGTGCGCACGTGCCACATTCCCGTAATGATTCTCTCGGCAAAGGCGGATTTGGAAGAACAACTGGAAGGGCTGCAGATTGGGGCCGACGACTATATCCCCAAACCCTTTGTCATGGCTGTGGTCAGGACAAAAATACGCAACATGTTCCGCACCCGTTACCGTGCCCTGCAGCATTACTCCAAATCATTGGAGGTGGAACCGGAAAAGATGTCGCTGAATTCAAAGGATGAAGCCTTGCTGAAGAAAGCCAAGGAAGTTGTGGAGCAGCACCTGGACGATGTGGAATTTTCGACAGAGACGTTTGCTCGCGAAATGTGCATGAGCCGCTCGAACCTGCACCTTAAGATAAAAGCCCTGACCGGTGAGTCTTCTTACGACTTTATCCGCAAAATACGCTTCAACAAAGCCTGCAAACTTTTGCAGGAAGGAGGATACACTGTGTCCGAAATCAGCAGTATGGTAGGGTTTAATGTCCCTTCATATTTTTCTACCAGTTTCAAGAAATACTTCGGATGTTTACCCACAGAATATGCCCAAAAGAAAAGGAATCAACAAATTTAAAGTAGTTTTCTACAAAAATACAATAGCAGTTGTACTTAATCAAACTTCATTTATTTCAAATCATACATAGGCGGACATAAGTTCGCCTATTTTTGTACTGCTATTTATTACTCAAAAAGATTAAATGTTTTAATTATGAAAAAGAAAACGTTTCTGTACTTATGTGTAGCCTTCGGCATCGTGTCGGCTTCCTGTTTCGATTCACAGGAGAAAGGAACGGATTGGAAGAAAAAAGCATTGGATGTAGCCGCTTGCCAGCTGAAAAACACGGCTGAAGAATTGGCGGATTCCTCATTGTTGCCACGTTCTATATGGATCGGTTACGAACTGGACTTTCTTGTAGAACAGATGGAACAGCCCCTTGAGAACTTCCGGGATTCTTTGTGGAGCAATCCTCCTACAAACAAAATCGGGAAAAGACGGCTTTGTAATATTTATGACTGGACAAGCGGATTCTTTCCCGGCAGTCTCTGGTATGCATTTGAGTTAACTGGCGACAAGGAGTTGAAGGCATATGCCACCCAATATACCAATCTGTTGAATCCCGTAAGATATTACAAAGACAATCACGACATCGGCTTCATGATGAATTGCAGCTATGGGAATGCCCTGCGCTTGTCACCTAGTGACACAATACAGGCAGTATTGGTAGAGACGGCGGACAATCTGTGCGAACGTTTTGATGAAAGAATAGGATGCATACGTTCGTGGGATTTCGGTCACTGGAACTATCCGGTCATTATTGACAACATGATGAATCTGGACTTGCTTTTCAACGCCTACCGGCTCACTAAAGACAAAAAATACTACAATGTGGCGGTAAAACATGCCCGGACAACGATGAAAAATCATTTCCGTCCCGATTATACATGTTATCATGTTGTAAGTTATAATGACGATGGGACCGTGGAAAGCAAGGGTACTCATCAAGGACAAAATGACGGGTCGGCATGGGCGCGCGGACAGGCTTGGGCTGTATATGGATATACGGCTTGCTACCGTGAAACGCGGGACCTGGCATTCCTGAACCATGCCATGCACATTGCGAATATGATTATGGAACGGGTGAAGAACGATGACCGGATTCCGTACTGGGACTATGATGCGCCCGAATCTCCCGATACTCCCCGCGATGTGTCGGCTGCTGCTGTTACAGCTTCGGCCTTTTTGGAACTCAGCACATTGGTTTGCGACGGACAGAAATACTATAAATATGCCGAAACCATTCTGAAAAACTTGTCGCAAGGCGATTATCTGGCAGAAAAAGGCGGGAACCAAGGTTTCATATTAAAACATTCTGTAGGTTCGTTGCCGCATGGCTCGGAAGTGGATACACCGCTTAATTATGCAGATTACTACTATCTGGAAGCTCTTAAAAGGTATTTGGACATGAAGGAATAATGATTGGGATTGGTTATGAAAATGTTTGTTTATAATGCATTTATGCTTAAAAGCGTAATGCTGGTAGCTTGTGTTTTGTCGAATATTTTATGGTTCCCGGTAAACGCAGTGGAAAGGCATTTGCTTGAGGATTGCATCACATACGAGGATTTGGGAGTAGCCATCCGTTTGAATCAAAGCTGGGTTGACTACCCAGCATATAAAGACCGGAAAGCATGGGAAGAGAAGGTTAACCCGTCTCTCAGAGAGAAAATCATCCAAAATGGAGAAAAGGCTCTTCACCACGAATGGCGACCGGATCTCGCTTCAGATTATCTGGCTTTCAAACGTACGGGAGAGATTCGTACCGGACGGAAAAACCAACTGACACTCCAAGCCTTGATGCTTGCCGAACTTGTGGAAGGAAAAGGACGTTTTATGGATGCCATAATGGACGGAGCATGGTTCTTGTGCGAAACTTCCTGGATACATTCGGCACATCTGGCTTTTCAGAAGGACCAGTCAGGACTGCCCGACTGGAATGAACCGACGATAGAATTGGTCGTGGCAGACATCGGTGCCCAAATGGCTTGGCTGCATTACTTTTTTAAAGAAGAACTCGACAAACTCAGTCCGCTGATAGACAAACGGATAGTGGAACAAGTCAACAGAAATCTGATAGACCCTTATTTTGCACGGGACGATTATTGGTGGATGGGATTTTACAACCAACAAGTCAATAACTGGAATCCTTGGATAAATTATAATGTGTTGCAGGCCTTGATGCTGGTTGAAGACGACCCCATACGCATTCGTGAGGGGGTATGGAAGCTGATGAAGTCCACAGATTTCTTCTTCAGCATGTATCATGAAGACGGGGCATGCGATGAGGGGCCGACCTATTGGAGCGGAGCATCCGGATATGTTTTAAAATTTTTGGATTTGCTTGACAAGGTAACGGGGGGAAAAGTGAATATTTTCGGGAATCTGCTTTTGCATAATATGGCGCAGTACATTTACAGAGTGCATGTAGGTGGAAATTATTTTGTGAATTTTGCGGATTCATCTCCCAAGGTGACTCCTTCTCCAGGGATTCTTTTCCGGTTCGGCAAACGGATTGGAGACACGAGGATGATGGAGTTTGCAGCACTTGCAGCACAGCGGAACCAGAGTTTCAAGAAAGGAGTCAGCGGCTACTTTGCTTCGGCGCTGGATGAAATGTTCATGTATGGGGAAATTATCAGTTATCCCCGGAGTGAACCGTTAATCGGAGACTATTGGTTTAAGGACACTCAGATTTGCATAGCCCGTGACAAGGAAGGGACTGCAGACGGATTTTTCTTTGCTGCAAAAGGCGGTCATAACCAAGAAAGCCACAACCATAATGATGTGGGTTCTTGCATTCTTTATTATGACAACAGTCCGCTGCTTGTCGATGTGGGTGTGGGGACTTATACCCGGCAAACCTTCGGGCCGGAGCGCTATTCCATTTGGACGATGCGTTCGAGTTATCACAACCTTCCCACCATCAACGGTGTGGAACAAAAGAACGGAAAGGAGTTTGCCGCCCGTAGCCAACAGTATAAAGCTACCTCAAAAAGTGTATTTTACCAAGTGGACATCGCCGGTGCATATCCCCCGGAAGCCGGTGTGAAGAAGTGGACCCGAAGCTATACATTGCAACGGGGAAAAAGATTTGTGATAGAAGACCACTGGAATTTGTCGCAACAGCAAAAAAACATTGTCTTGAATTTCATGACTTGTTGTTCTGTGGAAATTGACAGGAAACAGAATATAACGTTGTTGAGTGATGCAGGTAGAATGCGATTGGAATACGACAAACACCTGTTTACTGTAGAAACAGATGTAATAGAACTGGCTGACGCTAAATTGAAGCGTGGGTGGAATGGAAAAAATATAACACGAATCCGTCTTGTCATGACGCAACGAATGAATGAAGGAAGTACCAGGATAATCGTTCAAAAGTGAAAATGGAAAAATTCCCGTTGGTGGATTTAAAATTATCCCTTTATTCCTTATTGCTATTATTTGGTCATCAGTTTACTATATTAAAAAATAATGCGAGCCAGGAGTTAAGAAGTTACCACTTTGCTCCGTTCAGGAGTTAAGCCAAATTTACTAAATATTACTACTCCCATACAGCGGAGCGTATATCAGACCACAACCAAAATATCGGGCTTAATTTCTTAACTCCTAGCAATTGACTTCTTTAACTCCTGATTGGCATGAATAATATAGTCTTAATAAACGAAATATTGGGAAAAGCAATGATATTTGTATAATTCATAGTAGTACTATAGCATTTACATAATGCTAAATGCAAGATATTTAATATTGCAATTTGATTAAAAGATACAATTTTATAACCGGATATTTGCGAAGCTTATTCGTTTTTGCGGAAGTTTTTTTAGAGAGGAAGAAATGACAAAATAGAGGCAGCAAGTAATAGAACTAAAGAATTCGAAACCGTATGGATTGGATATAAAATGAGATTCTCCAAACAGAAACGGATATAAGTAGTTAAAAATATTCAGTTAGAAAGAAATAACAATCTATGAATAAAACACCTATTAATTGTAAGTCTGCTCCTTAAGCAGCTGCCACATTTATAAATCATATGAACGTCCTGAACTGCCAACTGACAGTTTGTACCGTAAACCGGATATTCCGCAAGTGGACACACTCAACTTCGGCAGCCTTTCTTGGCGTGAGGTATTCACTGACCCCCAATTACAGAGTCTGATTGAAAAGGGACTGACAAACAATACAGACTTACAGATAGCCCGCTTACGCATTGAAGAGGCAGAAGCAACATTACTATCATCCAAACTTGCTTATTTACCGGGAATCAGCCTGGCTCCACAAGGGACTGTTTCAAGTTTTGACAAACAAGCGGTTACCAGATCCTATCAACTTCCCGTTACCGCAAGCTGGGAAATAGATATTTTCGGCGGATTACTCAATGCCAAACGCAAAGCAAAAGCGGCACTTGAACAGAGTGAGGCATACAAACAAGCCGTGCAAACCCAGCTGATTACTTCCATCGCCAATAGTTATTACACTTTGCTGATGCTTGATAAACAATTGGCTATAAGCGAGGTGACAGCGGAGAACTGGAAAGAAAGCGTCAAGACTATGCGTGAGATGAAAGAGGCGGGTATGACAAACGAGGCTGCCGTTACTCAGAGTGAGGCCAACTATAGGTCGGTAGAAACCGATATTCCTGATTTGAAACGTCAGATTAGGGAAACAGAAAACGCATTGTCAGTCGTGTTGGGGGATAATCCCCAACATATAGACCGGAACAAATTGGAGAACATTCCGCTACCTACACGCTTTTCATCGGGCGTTCCTCTTCAATTACTCTCTAACAGACCTGATGTGAAACAGGCAGAAATGTCATTGGCGATGGCTTATTATGGAACTAATGCCGCACGTTCGGCATTTTACCCGGGCATTACGATAAACGGAACTGCCGGATGGACAAACAACGTGGGCGAAAGTATTCTTAATCCAGGCAAATTTCTGCTTTCCGCTATCGGTTCATTAGTCCAACCTCTATTTAATAAAGGTAAAAATATTGCCAACCTTAAAATTGCTAAAGCACAACAGGAAGAAGCGTTACTTTCTTTCAAACAAAGTCTGCTCAATGCTGGAGCGGAAGTGAGTGATGCACTCTATATGTTCCAATCTGCCGGAGAAAAGGGAGTACAAAGAGAAATTCAAGTCAGTTCTTTGGAAAAATCTGTTGATTCCACCACGGAATTATTCTTACTTGGAACTTCCACTTATCTCGAAGTATTGACGGCACAGCAAAGTTTGTTTAGTGCACAGCTTCTACAAGTCAGTGACCGGTTTGAACTGTTACAAGCAGTGATTAATCTTTATCATGCTTTAGGAGGAGGATGGAAAGATGATACATCGAAGGATGCTAATCCATAATAAATAAAAGAATACATATGAAAGTCTTAAGATTAAACATTATCTATACGAATCAAAAAATGTATAATGTAAACGTTACAAATATAATATTACCAGGAAAAGATGGCCCGTTTGCAATTACTTCCAACCATAATTATGTCGTGGTCACTCTTTCAAGTGGTGAAATAAGATACATTTCAGAAAATGGTGAAGAAAAAAAAATAAGTATAAAAGGTGGTTTTGTGGAATTAAAAGATAAGATTATCTCTGTATGTGTTGATTTGTAAGGTATGAATAATATAATAATTTTGACATAATTTTTCCGCTCAACGAGTACATCCTTTTATTCAAGCAATTATTCTATTATGATTTCATATAGAATAGTTGCTTTTATATCATTGATTCTTTTACAAATAAAAAGATTACATTTTAAGCATCTATATATTTAAACAATAGTTCGTTAAAAATTAGCCCAGCCTAAACGGCTTTGGCGGTAAATAAAATGAGTTCTTTGAAAAGTTTGTCAATTAATTGCGTGTTTGGTTCAATCCCAGACACGCAAATAAATCG
>ENA-OQIE01000306-OQIE01000306.1-human-gut-metagenome-genome-assembly--contig:-NODE-306-length-37331-cov-8.100768_pt1 | contig 37331 bp, 29 predicted proteins | sample MGYA00242569_ERZ504731 | MGnify/ENA primary metagenome ERZ504731 (study PRJEB26092, sample SAMD00036208) | human gut metagenome | host: Homo sapiens | study: EMG produced TPA metagenomics assembly of...
GGCGGGGGCGGCCCGGGCTGCCGCCGGCGCCGCCGTGCCCACCATCTCGCGGGGGCGCGTGACCTTTGTGGACGCCGCCCTGCCGCAGGGCGTGGTGGTGCCCGATGCCAATCTGGCCGTGTTCTCGATCGCCGACCTCAACGCCCGCATGGACGCCAACCGCGCCCGCAGCCGCCGCAAGGTCGATATTACGCAGATCACCTTCCCCTTTAAGCCGGGCGACTACGTGGTGCACGCAACGCATGGCATCGCGCTCTTTAGCGAGATCGCGCGCCAGGAAGTGGGCGGCAAGGAGCGCGACTACTTTTTGCTGGAATATGCCGATGGCGACAAGCTCTACGTGCCGCTCGAGCAGGTCGACCGCATCACGCGCTATGTTGGCCCCGACGGCGACAAGCCGCGCCTGACCAGGCTCAATACCGCCGACTGGACGCGTGCCACCAACAAGGCACGCAAGAACGCCAAAAAGCTGGCGTTTGACCTGGTCGACCTGTATACGCGCCGCTCCTCGATTGCCGGTATCGCCTGCCCGCCCGACACGCCCGAGCAGATTGAGATGGAGGAGAGCTTCCCCTACGACGAGACGCGCGACCAGCTGGAGGCTATTGCCGACATTAAGGCGGACATGGAGGCACCCAAGCCCATGGACCGCCTGCTGTGCGGCGACGTGGGCTTTGGCAAGACCGAGGTCGCCCTGCGCGCAGCGTTTAAGTGCGTGGACTCCGGCCGCCAGGTCATGGTGCTCTGCCCCACGACCATTCTGGCCCAACAGCACTACGAGACGTTCTTTGAGCGTTTTGCCCCGTTTGGCCTGGAGGTCGAGGTGCTCAGCCGCTTCCGCACCCCGGCGCAGCAAAAGCGCGCGCTCAAGGCGTTTGCCGAGGGCACGATCGATGTGCTGATCGGCACGCACCGCTTGCTTTCTGCCGACGTGAACCCCAAGAACCTGGGCATGGTGATCATCGACGAAGAGCAGCGCTTTGGTGTGCAGCACAAGGAGCAGCTCAAGAACCTGCGTGAGCAGATTGACGTGCTCACGCTTTCGGCGACGCCCATCCCGCGTACCATGCAGATGGCTACGAGTGGCGTGCGCGACATGAGCCTGATCACCACACCGCCGACCGGGCGTCGTCCCGTGATCGTGCACGTGGGGGAGTACGACCCCGACGTGGTGAGTGCGGCGATTCGCCTGGAGGTGGGCCGCGGCGGCCAGGTGTACTACGTGTCCAACCGCGTTAAAACCATCGATGACGCCGTGGCGCGCGTGCACGAGGCCGCGCCCGAGGCGCGCGTGGGCGTGGCGCACGGCAAGATGAGCCCGCGCGAGGTCGAGGACGTGATGATCGAGTTCGCGACCAAGAAGATTGACGTGCTCATCGCCACGACCATCGTGGAGAGCGGCATCGATAACGCGACCGCCAACACGCTCATCATCGAGGATTCGCAACGCCTTGGCCTGGCGCAGCTCTACCAGCTCAAGGGCCGTGTGGGCCGCTCTGCCACGCAGGCCTACGCGTACTTTATGTTCCCCGGCGAGCTGCCGCTCACCGAGGAGGCAACGGCGCGCCTGACCGCACTTTCCGAGTTCCAGGACCTGGGCAGCGGCATGCGCATCGCCATGCGCGACCTGGAGATTCGTGGCGCCGGCTCGCTTATGGGCGCCGAGCAGCACGGCAACCTGTCGAGCGTGGGCTTTGACCTGTTTACGCAGATGCTGGGACAGGCCGTGGCCGAGGCACGCGGCGACGACGATGCCGGCGTGGAGGCGGCGAGCGTGGGTATTAACCTGCCGGCCGATTACTTCTTGTCCGAGGAGTACCTGCCGGCGGTGGACCAGCGCGTGCTCGTGTACCGCAAGCTCGCGGCGGCCGAGGACCTGGAGAGTATCGACGAGGTGCAGGAGGAGACCGAGGCCGCGCACGGTGAGCTTCCGTTGGCGGGGCTCAACTTGTTCAACCGCGCTCGCATCCGTATTCGCGGCGAGCGCCTGGGGCTCGAGAGCGTCACGCTCAGCGGCGGACGCATCACGTTTTTGGGCGTCGACGTGCCCAAGAAGGTGGCCTATGAGCTTAAGACTCGCTATGGCGCGGTGAACTTCCCCAAGAGCCGCAAGCTCTCGGTGCCCTACAAGGCGGGCGCCGGCGCGGGCAGCGGCCTGGGCCGCGGCCTCGACGCCAACGACGGCACCGGTCCGGTGGCGGCCGCGCTCATGTTGCTGCAGCAGTTGGGTGCTAGCGACGACGACTAACGGGTCGACGCTGCAAACGCCCCATTTGGGCAATCTGGTTCCATCGAAAGGAAAGCATGTTCGGGTACATCTATAAGAAAGACGTCGCCATTATCGCGGTTGTTTTGTGCCTTTGCCTGGGCGTGGGCAGCTTCTTCGATTATCAGATTTCGAGCGCGCTGTTCAACATCGGTAGCATGTACGGTCGCTTTATCGAGGTCGCCGGCGAGCTGCCGTTCGAGCTGACGGCGAGCGTCGCGGGCGTTATGCTCGTGCGCGCGGCGCGCCCCGACTCCAAGGGAAGCAAATGGCTCGCCGTACTCGGCATCCTCGTCAACGTCGGCCTGGCCGGCTACGAGGTTATTTCGTCCCTGCGCGTCGGCGGCAAACTTGTTGCGGCTCAGCTCGTGCTGACGTTTGTGCTGGTCATCGCTGCCAACTTCATCGTCTATCGCCTTACGCGCGATACCGATTCCAAAGAGCTCACGCGTTGGGCGCTGATGGTGCTTGCCGTGTGGGTCGCTCAGGCCATCATCCTCAACGTGGTTGTCAAGCCGCTGTGGTCGCGCCCGCGCATGCGCGTGATCGAGGTCACGCCGGGGCTCACTTTTCAGCCGTGGTGGGTGATTGGCAACACCGACAAGTGGAGCTATATTGCGGCCGGCGTAATCAAGGACGGCTTTAAGTCGTTTGCGAGCGGACACACGGCGCACGCGGCGATCGGTATTATGCTTGCCGGGCTTCCTGCGGCGTCCTTTAAGGAAAAGCCGTCGCGCCGTCGCGTGGTCTTTTGGACGGCGGCTGCGGTTGCGGCGCTCGTCGCCTTTGGCCGCATTGTGATCGGTGCGCACTTTTTGACTGACGTGAGCTGCGGCTTTGCCCTGGTGCTGGCACTTGAGTGCCTTGCCGCGCGCATTGCCTATCCGGGCGGCGTACAATAGCGGCGTTTAAATCATCGGGCCCATGCCCGGCTAGAGAGGATTGCCATGCTCGCGTTCAACAACGACTATTCCCACGGTGCTCATCCGGCAGTGCTGCAGGCGCTCGTCGATACCAACATGGAGCCGCAGCCCGGCTACGGTACCGATGCGCACACCGAGCGTGCCAAGCAGCTGATTCGCGAGGCCTGTCAGGCCCCCGATGCCGACGTGTTCTTGCTGGTGGGCGGCACGCAGGCCAACGCGACGGTGATTGACATGCTGCTCGCGCCCTACGAGGGCGTCGTTGCCGCCGAGACCGGCCATGTCGCTTGCCACGAGGCGGGCGCCATCGAGTTTGGCGGCCACAAGGTGCTCACCATCCCCGGCTACGAGGGCAAGATGCACGCCGGGGATCTCGAGAACTATATCCAGGTGTTCTACGAAAACGAGAGCTACGAGCACACGGTGTTCCCGGGCGCCGTGTACGTGAGTCTATCGACCGAGTACGGCACGCTGTACTCCAAGGCCGAGCTCGCGGCGATTCACGCGGTGTGCCAGAAGCGCGAGATTCCGCTGTTTGTGGACGGTGCTCGTCTGGCCTATGCACTGGCGGCCGATGAGTGCGACATTACCCTGCCCGAGCTGGCGCAGCTGTGCGACGTGTTCTACATCGGCGGCACCAAGTGCGGCGCGCTTTGCGGCGAGGCTGTGGTGTTCTGCGGCATGCACGCTCCGGCGCATCCCATTCCGCGTATTAAGCAGCACGGCGCGCTGTTGGCCAAGGGCCGCCTGACGGGCGTGCAGTTTGAGGCGCTCTTTACCGATGGCCTGTATTTTGAGATTGGTCGACAGGCGATTCAGACGGCCCAGGCGCTGCGTCGTGTGCTGCACGAGCGCGGCTACCAGTTCTTTTTGGAGACGCCCACAAACCAGCAGTTCGTGATTCTGCCCAACGAGGACATGGCCCGCATTCGCGAGCATGCGGCGATCGAGTACTGGGAAAAGTACGACGATACCCACACGGTGGTGCGCTTTTGCACCAGCTGGGCCACGACGCAGGAGGACATCGACGCGCTGGCGGCTGTCCTGTAGCCTGATGTAATGACGAGGGGCCGCCTTGCGCTGGGTTTGGCGCAAGGCGGCCTTTGTTTTTGAGAGAGAAGGGTTGTATGACCGAGATGTCCGAGCCGGCGATTCGCCTGGCGACGCCCGAAGACGCGCCGGCGTTGCTTGCCATCTATGAGCCGTATGTGCGCCAGACGGCGATTACCTGCGAATACGAGGTGCCGAGCGTTGAGGAGTTCGCCGGGCGCATCGAGCGTACGCTCAAGCGCTATCCGTATCTGGTGATGGAGCTGGACGGGCGTCCGGTAGGCTATGCCTATGCGAGTCCGCTCAACAGCCGCGAGGCATACGACTGGTCGGTCGAGACGTCGATTTACCTGGCACGCGACGTGCGCCACGGCGGGCTGGGCCGCAAGCTGCACGATGCGCTCAAGCGGTGCCTGATCGCGATGGGCATCACCAACATGTGCGCGCTCATCGCCGTGCCGCACGACAAGGACGACGAGTATCTAACGCACAACAGCCAGGACTTCCATGCCCATATGGGATATCGCTTGGTGGGTGCCTTCGACCGCTGTGCCCAAAAGTTCGGCCGCTGGTACGACATGTGCTGGATGGAGTTGGTCCTGGCCGAGCGCGTCCCTAACCAACCCAAACCAACCTGGTTCCCCGACCTCCTCGCCTAAAACCACCACAATGGGGACAGGCACCTTTGTGGTGGTTTCTCTCAAAACTCGGTCGTTTTTGGCGCGTTAACCTAAAAAACCACCACAAAGGTGCCTGTCCCCTTTGTGGTGGTTTTGGTGTTGGTTAGCCGATGGGCTCGGTGTATTTGGCACGGTCGGTGCGCTGGATGCGCTTGGAGACATGGAGCGGGCGGCCGTCGGTGTCGTAGACGTAGTCGGTGATTAGGATCAGCGCCTGCCCGCGCTCAACGTTGAGCAAAAACGCCTCGTTTTGCGAGGCATAGCACACCTCAAAGGTCTTATGTCCCTGTGCTGGCGCTCGATGGAATTCTTGGCGCAGCGTCGCGTAGAGCGAACCGTTGATATCGCGATCGATGAGCGTCTCGAAGCTTGGCGGCAGGTAGGTGGTCTCCAGGCACAGCGGCACGTCGTCCAGGTAGCGCAGGCGGACAAGTTTGACGAGCTTGCTGCCCACGGCGGCGTCAAAGAACTTAGCCATGCTGCCGGCCGCCTTGGCAAAGCCCGAGTCCACGGTGCGCGTGGTGGGCTTCATGCCCTGACCTTCGACCTGCTTGGTATAGCTCGAAAACACCAGGTTGTTCTCGTGGAGCGCCGGCGTGTCGGCCACAAAGGCACCACGCCCGCGCTCGGTGCGAACCAGACCCTCATCAACGAGCACCTTAAGGGCATGGCGCACGGTGCTGCGCGACAGCCCCGATTCGTCCATGAGTTCCATCTCGGACGGCAGCTTGTCTCCGCGTGCGTAGATGCCGGCGGCGATGCGGTCGCGCAGCATGCCCGCCAAGTGCTCGTATTGGGCCAGTTTCTTTTTAGACGAAGCGTTCATGCGATCAACCTGTATCTAACTTGTATGCGAATCTAATCAAGCATGTATTCAATACAACAACAAAACCGCTGGTAGCCAATTATCAAAAATCGCATCAGCAAAATTTCTAAGATAAATATAGCATACAACTAGTCGACATAACCAAAACATGTATGTAACTTGTATGCCATCGAGAGCATCAAACGAGAAGAAAGGCTGATGCACGATGACTACTCAGGAACAGGTTAAGGACGTCGTCTCCCAGGTTTTGGCTGACAAGGCAGACAAGGGCGGCATCAAGCACGTCGTGTGGATTGGCGCCGGTGGATCCAACGGCGGCAACTATCCTGCCCAGTACTTTATGGAGCACGAGGCCACGCAGGTCGTGAGCTCCAGCTACACCAGCAACGAGTTCGTGCACGCCACGCCTGCCTACGTCAACGAGAACACCCTGGCCGTCGTCGTGTCCATGCGCGGCACCAAGGAGACCATCGTCGCCGCCCAGGTCGCCAAGGATCACGGCGCCAGCACCATCGCCATCTATGTCGACGAGTCCGGCCTCACCGAAGTCTGCGACTACAAGATCCAGTATGACAGCCTGGCCGTCGATGAGTCCTGCATGGGCCGCACCAACTCCGCCGTCGTGACCATGATCGCCATGGAGCTTACGCAGCAGACCGAGGGCTATGCCGAGTACGAGGCCGCTATGGCCGCCTTCGACTTGGTCGACCCCATCTATCGCAAGGCTGTCGAGTACACCCGTCCGCTCGCTGCCAAGTGGGCCGAGCAGAACGCCGACAAGCCCTGCATCAACGTTATGGCTCAGGGCCCGCTCTTTGGTGCCGCCTACGTCTTTAGCATCTGCAACGTGCAGGAGATGCTGCAGATCGACTCCTGCACCATCAACACCTGCGACTTCTTCCACGGTCCCTTCGAGATCCTGGACAAGCGTACCTCGCTGTTCCAGCTCATCAGCGTCGGCCGCAGCCGCTGCAACGACGAGCGCGGCATTCGCTTTGTCAACCAGTACGGTGGTGAGCGCGTCTACCAGCTCGACGCCAAGGAGCTCGGCCTCAACGACATCAAGGACAGCGTGAGCGAGTACTTCAACCACCTGATCTTTGCGCCGATCCTCAACAACGTGTATATGCGCGCGCTTTCTGCCGTCACCCACAAGGACTACATGACGCGCCGCTACATGTGGAAGCTGGACTATTAGTTCCGCGGTTTAACCAAACCGCGGAACGGCTCGACGCTGCACGGGCCGCATTTGGGGCACTCATTGGGGACAGACTTAAATGCGTGCCCCGCAGAATGAGAGTGGATAATCTCCCGTTTTTGGCCTGTTTGGGGACTCAAAGTGGGAGATTATCCACTCTCGTCATTTTGCGGCACCTGGGGTAGTCATTTAAGTACGTCCCCAATGAGTACCCAATGAGTGTGTGGGCGAGCGGATTTTCCCGCTCGCCGATTTGTGTCTTGAAAAATGTATATAACGACTATAACGTAGTGTGAAACATATTGGAAACAATACCGAGGAGGCTGCGTTGAAGAAAAGCAATCTGGGCTATGTGCTGGTGCTGATCGCCGCGCTTATGTGGGGCAGCATCGGAATCTTTGTAAAAGGCATCTCGGCCCTGGGTGTTTCGTCTCAGAGCATGGCGGCCTTTCGCCTGTTGTCGGGTGCCGTCTTAATGGCTCCGGTCTTGGCGTTCATGGGTTGCCAGGGAGGCGATCGTGAGGGAAAAGCATCGGGTCCCCTGGCACTGTTCAAGGCAAGTCCTAAAGAGCTTGTTCCCTGTGCGCTTCTTGGCATTATCGGCCTCGCCACCGCTAACACGCTTTATTACGAGTGCATGGGCGAGGTGGGCATGTCCACGGCCTCGGTGCTGCTCTACACCTCGCCGGTGTTTGGCGTCATGCTCGGCCGCGTGCTTTATCGCGAGGATGTGACTCCCAACAAGCTCGTTGCCATCGCTTTTAATATCGGTGGCTGTGTACTCGCAGTGACCAATGGCGACCTTTCCGGTTTTCATTTTTCGGTTTGGGGCGTCACGTCGGGCGTGATCGCGGGCTTTTGTGGCGCGTCGCTCGCGGTGTTTAGCCGGATAGCAACCAAGACGGTCCACCCGCTGGCTGTCACGTTTTGGGGCCTTGTTTTTGGCGGTGCGGTTATGGCGGCTATCGCGGCTCCGTGGCCAGATGTCGCCGCGGCAATGTCGCCACAGCTGCTGCTGCTGTTCTTTGGTTTTGGACTCATCCCCACAGCCGTGGCCTATGTCTTATATATGCAGGGTCTGTCCATGGGGCTCGAGACGTCGAAAGTTCCCGTCGTAATGTCATTCGAGACGGTCGTCACCGTACTGCTGGGCATTGGTGTCTACGCCGAGCCCGCCGGCGCGATCAAGGTCCTGGGCATCGTGCTGGTGCTTGCGTCCATCCTGATCATGAACACCGACTTCTCCAGGCTGCGCAACAGCGCCATTGTCAAACGTATTGTCGAGAGCATGACCTTTAAGCCCAACGCGTGGTGGACCGAAAAATCTCAGGACATGGATCTGTTTAAGGAACGCACTGGCATCGCGCTGGAGCCCACCGTGCAGGAAAGCCCCTGGTACTTCGTGCGATAGAGGATTGTGCACGGCGTTTGGCCTGGGGTTATCCAGCCAGCGCCGGCCTATCCAGCCCCAACGTTTCAAGTACGTTAAGCCCGTCAACGGTCGATTTTCACCCGCGAACGGTCTTTATACTAATTAGCAATATAAGCAACATATAAGACGTTATAATGACCATAACGAAAAGGAGGAGGCAAGATGAATCAGATCATTCTCGCATCTCATGGCGGCCTGGCCGCAGGCGCCAAAGACACGCTCGAGATGGTTCTTGGCGACGTGTCGAACGTCCACGTCGTGTCGCTTGCTCGTGACGACAAGGAGCCCATCACCAATAAGGTGGACGCCATGATCGCCACGTTCAACGCGGACGACACCGTCTATGTGCTGACCGATATGCTCGGCAGCTCGGTCAACAACAACATGGTCGAGCTTTCCAAGAACGGCACGAAGTTCACGGTTGTCAGCGGTTTCAACATTCCGCTGGCACTGACGCTCGCTATGAGCCCCGTCCCCATCAAGGGCGCCGAGCTCGCGGCCCTCATCAACGAGGCCCGTACCGGTCTGACCAACCCCAACGCACCGGTCGAGGCCGTCGCGGCTCCCGCCAAGAAGGCCAAGGCGTCCCGTCACAGCTCTGGTCCCGCCAAGATCGTCCTCGCACGTCTTGACTACCGTCTGCTGCACGGCCAGGTCGTCTTTACCTGGACCACCAAGGTTCAGGCCGAGCGCATCATCGTCGTCGACAACGCTGCCGCCAACGATGACATCAAGAAGGGCGCTCTTAAGCTGGCCAAGCCCCAGGGCGTGCGCCTGAACGTCTTCACCGTCGAGCGTGCCCTCGCCAAGATGGACAAGCTCAACACCCTCGGCGAGCGCGTCATGTTTGTCTTTGGCAACACTGCCGAGATGCTGCAGTTCTGCCAGGGCTACAAGCTCGACGCCATCAACCTGGGCGCCACCGCCAACCACGACGGTGCCGATCAGATTGGCGGCAAGGACAGCTCCGTCTTCTTCGACGCCACCCAGAAGGCCGACGTCAACCAGCTGCTCGACATGGGCATCAAGCTCTACGTCCAGCAGACCCCTACGTATCAGAGCGTCGACATCGACGCCAAGCTGTAATCAACCAGGCTTTTGCCTGACTGAAAGGAGAAGGGTATGAATACGTTCATCAGTGCGGTGCTCGTCGGCCTCGTCGGCGTGTTCTGCATGTGGGACTCCCGCCTGCTCGGTCGTCTTAACTTCGAGCAGCCCCTCGTTGGCGCTACGCTCGTCGGTCTGCTGCTGGGCGATGTGCCCACCGGCCTTGCCGTCGGTGCCGCCGTCGAGCTCGTGTCCATGGGCCTGGTGCAGGTCGGTGCCGCCGTTCCGCCCGATATGGTCCTGGGCGGCATCGTGGCCGCTGCCTTTGCGTGCCTGACCGATGCTTCCGCCGAGACCGCCATGACGATCGCCATCCCGGTCGCCGTCCTGGGTCAGCTTCTCGGCATCGTGTTCCGTTCCATCATCGCCGTCCTCACCCATGTGGCAGATAACGCGATTGATAACGGAAAGTTCAAGACCGCCTACCGTATGCACATCTGCGCCGGCTCCGGTTTGTACGCCATCATGTACTTCCTGCCGATTTTCCTCGCCGTCTTTGTTGGCACCGACCTGGTTCAGGCCATCGTCAACATGGTTCCCGAGTGGCTGTCCACTGGTCTTAACGTTTCGACCAAGATCATGACCGCCTACGGCTTGGCTCTGCTGCTCACCATGATGATCAAGAAGGGTATGACTCCGTTCCTGTTCATCGGTTTCCTGCTCGCCGCTTACCTCAACCTGTCCGTCATCGCGGTCGCTCTGATCGGTGTGTGCCTGGCTGTCGTCTTCATGGGCTTCAAGTTCAACGGTTCCCATGCAGCCGCCGGTGTCGATTCCGACTACGATCCGCTCGAAGACGACGAAGACTAAGGAGGAACACACTATGGCAACCGCAACCAAGGACGTGTCCCTGAACAAGAAGGTCAGCCAGTTCTTCTGGCGCTCCTGGGCCATCCAGGCCTCTTGGAACTACGAGCGTCAGATGAACATGGGCTTCCTCTACGGTATGGTTCCCACGCTCGATCGCCTCTATCCGGACGAGTCCGACCCCAAGCAGCTTGCTGCTAAGAAAGAGGCTTACCACCGTCACATGGCGTTCTACAACTGCACCCCGCAGACGAGCGCTTTCATCCTGGGCCTCGCCGCCTCCATGGAGGAGGAGTACGCCAAGGATCCCGAGAACTTCAACCCCGATTCGATTAATGCGGTCAAGACCTCCCTTATGGGCCCGCTTTCCGGCATCGGTGACTCCTTCTTCCAGGGCACCATCCGCGTTATCGCCTTTGGCTTGGGCGTTCAGCTGGCTCAGCAGGGCTCCATCATGGGCCCGATCCTGGCCCTTCTCATCTCCATCGTCCCCTCCGTGCTGATTACTTGGTTCGCAGCCAAGATGGGCTATCAGGGCGGCCACGAGTACCTGAACAAGCTTCAGGGCGGCGACCTCATGGAGAAGCTCATGTATGTCTGCGGCATCGTGGGTCTTATGTCCGTGGGCGGCATGATCGCCACGCTGATCGGCGCCACCACCCCGCTGCAGTTCGCTGACGGCACCGTCGTTTTCCAGGACATCCTGGACGGCATGATGCCCCAGATGATCTCCCTTGGCCTCACCGGCCTTATGTACTGGCTCATCAAGAAGAACGTCAACACCGGTTGGCTTCTCGTGATCGCCATTGTGGGCGGCATCGCCCTCTCCGCGGTCGGCATCCTGGCTTAGTCGCGACTAAGCGCCTAACCGCTTTCCCCCGGGGGCCTGCCTGGCATCCCATACCCCAGGCAGGCTTCCATCCCCAAAATGCGACAATGGGACAGTCCCTTTGTCGCATCCTCAACGGGCCGGCGACTCGGTCCAAACCACAGTAACCCTGCGAGCGCCCGGCAATGTGGCGCCGCAAAAATTGAAAGGAATGTGTCAGATGTACGAGATCGACCTTAACCTCCCTAAGCAGATTGTCGCTGACGTCCTGTCCAACCACGAGATCCATAGCGTCGCTTTCGTCGGCTGCGGTGCCTCCATGTCCGACCTTTACCCCGCCAAGTACTTCCTGGCCAACAACACGGACAAGCTGAACGTTCAGATCTTCACTGCTAACGAGTTCAACTACGACACGCCTTCCTGGGTCAACGAGCACACCTTCGTGATCACCTGCTCCCTCGGTGGCTCCACGCCCGAGACCGTCGAGGCCAACAAGACCGCCAAGAAGCACAACTGCCCGGTCGTCTCCCTCACCAACAAGGCTGGCTCCGCTCTGACCGTCGACGCTGACTACGTCATCGTTCACGGCTTCCACGCCAACTTCGCTGCCAAGTGCGAGAAGCCCGGCTACGCCATCGCTCTTGCTGTCGAGATCCTTCAGCAGACCGAGGGCTATGACCACTACGAGGACATGATCACCGGCCTCACCAACGTCTTCGAGCTCTGCGAGAACGCCGCTCAGTCCTGCAAGAAGCTCGCCAAGAAGTTCGCCGAGGACTTCAAGGACGACAAGATGATCTACTTCATGGCTTCCGGTGCCTCCGAGAAGATGGCTTATTCTCACGCCGCCTTCCTGTTCACCGAGATGCAGTGGATCGACGCCGCCGCCTACAACACCGGCGAGTACTTCCACGGCCCGTTCGAGGTTTCCACCGAGGGTAAGCCCTACGTCTTCTTCATGTCCGATGGCGCTACCCGTCCGATGGACGCCCGCGCCCTCACCTTCCTTAAGCGCATGGGCGCCAAGGTCGCTCTGATCGACTCCAAGGACTACGGCCTGGCTGACGCCGTGCCCGCGAGCGTTGTCACCTACTTCAACCCGCTGCTGCACCTCGCCGTTATGCGTGAGTACGGCAACCAGATCGCCGAGGCCCGCCAGCACCCGCTGACCATGCGTCGCTACATGTGGAAGCTTTCCTACTAATCACAAGTAAGTAAACCTTACGGGTTGATTGAAAGGGGATGGGGTTTGCGCCCCGTCCCCTTTTTTTGCTCTGGGGAGGGCGTATCCGTCGCGCCACAAAACCTCAGATAAAACCTACCAAAATAAACCTGTCCCTTTTTGGCAGGTGGGAGGAGATGCGTATGATCAAGGCAGTGCTGTTTGACATGGACGGCGTGCTGGTCGATACCGAGTGGTTCTACAACCGTCGTCGCGTGGCGTTTATGGAGGAGAAGGGGTTCCACTTTGACGAGATCCCCGATCTTTCGGGGTCTAACGAGCCTGCCATTTGGAAGTCGCTGGTGCCCGACGATGTCGAGCTGCGCGAGCGCCTGCGCGTGGAGTACAAGCAGGTCTACAGCCCGGACCACCCCGTTCCGTATGCCGAGCTGCTCAACGAGCAGACGGAGCCGGTGATGCGTGAGTTGCACGAGCGCGGCGTGAAGTGCGCCATCGCGAGCTCGTCCTATCGCGAGCTCATTGACGAGCTGGTAGAGATTGCCGGTATTGCCGATGTGCTGGACTACACCATCAGCGGTCACGAGTGCAGTGCGTTTAAGCCCGACCCCGAGATCTACCTGCGTGCCATGGAGGCGCTGGGGGTGGAGCCTGCCGAGTGCCTGGTTATCGAGGATTCGCCTTTGGGGATCGAGGCTGGCAAACGTTCCGGCGCCCGCGTCCTGGCACTGCGTCCGCACGAGGGCGTCAACCTCGATCAATCGCGAGCCGATGCCGTTATCGATAATCTGACTGACATCCTATCTGCCATCTAGCAGCAAACCACCACAAAGGGGACAGGCACCTTTGTGGTGGTTTTTATTGGGGCGACGTTTTTTGAAGGCAGTCGACGCCAAAACCACCACGAAGGTGCCTGTCCCCTTTGTGGTGGTCCATGCTACAATCGCGGGCATGCCTCACAACTAGATCTGCCTTCGAAAGGAGCCTCCGTGGCGAACGCCATCGATCAGCTCACGGACCGCGTGCTCGTGCTCGGCCGCCTTACCATCGTCCGCCGCGCCATTACTGCCGTGGCGGCCACAATTTCCGCCCTTCTCCAGACATTTCTGATCCAGGCATTCATTCAGCCCGCCGACCTGCTTCCGAGCGGCCTCACCGGCGTCGCGGTCCTGCTCGATCGCGTTACCTCGCTCGGCGGCGTTCACATCGACATCTCGCTCGGTATGCTCGCGCTCAACATTCCCGTGGCGCTCCTATGCTGGAGCGGCATTAGCAAGCGCTTCGTCATCTTCTCGATGATGCAGGTCGTGCTCTCGTCGCTGTTCCTCAACGTCTTTCACTTCGCGCCGTTTTTAGGCGACAAGATCATGCTCATCATTTTTGGCGGCGTGGTCTCGGGTCTGGGCGCTGCCATCGCGCTTAAATCCGGCGCATCCACCGGCGGCACCGACTTTATCGCGCTGTGGGTTTCCAACCACACGGGCAAGACCATCTGGGGCGTCATCTTTGGTTTCAACTGCTTTATCCTGGCGATCTTTGGTTTTATGTTTGGCTGGGACAAGGCGGCGTACTCCATCGTGTTCCAGTTTATTTCGACCAAGACCATCGACAGCTTCTATCGTCGCTACGACCGCGTGACGCTGCAGATCACGACGCACAAGGCGGACGAGGTCATGACCGCCTATGTTGACCATTTTCAGCACGGCATTAGCTGTGCCGAGGTCATTGGCGGATACAGCCGCGAAAAGATGTACCTGCTGCACGCCGTTGTATCGACCTACGAGAGCCAGGACATTATCAAGCTGGTGTGCGACATTGATCCCGGGGCCGTGATCAACGTGTTCCACACGCTCAACTTTGTGGGCGGCTGGTGGGGCGGTCATGTCGACGAGCCTATGCCCACGGCCGTTCCCGATCCCGACAAGCCCGCACGCATGGCCAGCAGGCAGGCGCGCCTCAGCGAGCAGGACAGCCTGCAGCAGGACGACGGCAAGTAGGGTTTTGGCATTTTGCCGGCCTGGCGCAATCCTGTCCGCTTGAGCCTCCCGAAAGCCTCGCTGCTTTCGGGAGGCTCTCGTTTGCCCAGGTAAAACCTACCAAAATGAAGCTGTCGCTTTTTGGTAGGGAGGGTGTATCGTTTTATCAATATGAGGTAACATGAAACTAGACGTTATATACGTATTAGTTATTTTGATATTTCGATAAGAGTGATCAGATATGCCCGCGCCCAAAAATGCACCGCTTTACCAGCAGATTTACGACGAAATCAAGGATGCGATCGAGAAAGGTGTTTATGCACCCAAGGAGCGTATTCCGTCCGAGCTTGAGCTAGCCGAGCAGTACGACGTGAGCCGCATTACGGTGCGCCGCGCCGTCGAGGAGCTGTGCTCCGATGGCTACCTGGTTAAGCAGCAGGGCCGTGGCACCTTTGTCTCCACGCCGCACATCAATCGCCAGTTTCACGCCTCGACGTTGCAGACGTTTACCGCGCTGTGTGCCGGCAATGGCATGAAGGCCGGTGCGCACGTGATCGATCGCCAGATTGTGCCGGCGCGCCAAAACGAGATGGAGTTCTTTGGCCTGCAGAAGGATGCGCTGCTGCTGCATATCAAGCGCGTGCGTACGGCCGACGGCGAGCCCATCTTTGAGGAGAACATCTTTGTGCCGTTTGACGCCTACCGTGAGCTGTTGACGGCCGATCTTGAGGACAAGTCGATTTTTGCCGAGGTCGAGCGTGTTGGCGGAACGCCGATTGTCTCGGTTGGCTACCGCACGGTCGAGGCCGTTCGTGCCAATACCGAGCAGGCGGCGGAGTTGGGCATTGCTCCGCACGATCCGCTGCTCAACCTGCGTGCCAGCTTTACCGGTCCCAATGGCGAGCCGGTTCTGATGGGTAAGCAGTACTACGTGGGTAGCCGCTACGTCATGGTTATGTAGCTCTAGTTGCGCGGTTTTCCAAACCGCGTAACGGCTCGACGCTGCGCCCTTGTTTCCGCCGTTCTAACGAACGGCGGACCGGTCGACGCTGCAAACGCCCCTAAGCGGCAATCTGACGTTCAATCGTCGGTCGCGTACCGAAGTACGCTTCCCTCCTCTTTCACGTCACCTTGCTCGCTTAGGGGCGTTTTCGCTGACTTATGCTCAACCTGCGACGTTTCCACGCCTGTCAAGAGCTTAGCCGTTGGGGACGTTCTTAAACGACTAGTCATTCAAGAACGTCCCCAACGGCTACCCGCAGAATGAGCGTGGCTGACAGCCGTACGGCAGCGGTCCGCGTGGCGGCGTATAATCGGCGGCAGATGACTTAGACGTTAGGAAACCATGACCGATAGCATGCAGCAGATGGCGCTCGACACGCTCGGCGCCTATTTTGGCTACACCTCGTTTCGCCCGGGACAGGACCGCATGGTCGATGCGATCCTTGCCGGTCGCGATGCGCTGGGCGTTATGCCCACGGGCGCCGGCAAGTCCATTTGCTACCAGGTGCCCGCGCTCATGCTGCCCGGCATCACCTTTGTGGTGAGTCCGCTGCTGTCGCTTATGGAGGACCAGACCCGTGCGTTGCTCGCGGCGGGTGCGCGACCCAGCTATCTCAACTCCAGCCTTACCCCGGCCCAGCAAAACACCGTGCTCAAGCGGGCGCGCGAGGGCCGCTATCAGCTTATGTACGTGGCGCCCGAGCGCTTGCTTGAGCCGCGTTTTTTGGCCTTTGCGCAGGAAGCTGCGGCGGACGGCGGCATTGGCGTGCCGCTCGTGGCCATTGACGAGGCCCACTGCGTGAGCCAATGGGGCCAGGATTTCCGCCCCGCCTACCTGCAGATTCGCGAGTTCATCGATTCCCTGCCGCAGCGCCCTATCGTGGCAGCCTTTACCGCTACGGCGACCGAGCGTGTGCGCGCGGACATTCAGCAAATGCTCGGCCTGCAAAACCCCGCGACGGTGGTGACGGGCTTCGATCGCAAGAACCTCTACTTTGGTTGCGAGGAGATGGGCGACAAGGCCAAGACCGCCTGGGTGCGCGACTATGTGATTGCGCATTCGGGCGAGAGCGGCATCGTGTATTGCTCGACCCGCAAGACGGTCGATGCGCTGGCAGGCGAGCTTGCCGAGGCACTGGGCCCCAGCGGCATTCGCGTGGGTCGCTACCATGCCGGCATGGGCAACGACGCCCGCCGCCAGAGCCAGCGTGCCTTTATCGACGACGACATTCAGGTGATGGTTGCCACCAACGCCTTTGGCATGGGCATCGACAAGCCCAACGTGCGCTACGTGATCCACAACAACGTGCCCGAGAGCATCGAGGCATACTACCAAGAGGCGGGCCGCGCCGGCCGTGATGGCGACCCGGCAAGCTGCCACTTGCTGTGGAACGGTAACGATTTTCGCATGCGCCGCTTTTTAATCGACCGCGGCGATGCCGCCGATGAGGCACTCGACGACGAGCAGCGCGCGTGGGCGCTCCAGAACCGCTACCGTCTGCTCAGCCAGATGGAGGGCTACTGCAATACCACCGGCTGCCTGCGCGAATATATGTTGCGCTACTTTGGCGACGAGGCCGCGGCCGAGCATGCTGCCGCGGCTGGTGCGGGCGCCACCGCCACGGACGAGGCCGAGGGCTGCGGCAACTGCAGCAACTGCCTCACGCAGTTCGAGGTCGAGGACGTCACCGATATGGCCCGCGCCGCTGTGCGCTATGTGGCCACGCGACCCATGCGCTTTGGCAAGTCGCTCATCGCCGACGTGCTCCACGGCGGCAACACCGAGCGCATTCGCCAGATGCATCTGGACGAGGACCGCGGCTATGGTGAGCTGTCGAGCGAATCGGTCGGGCGCATCAAGGACATCATCGGCCAGCTGTGCGGCCGCGGTTACTTGGCCGCCTCGCAGGGGCAGTACCCGGTCGTGGGGCTGGGCCCGCGTGCCGCCGAGGTCGAGGATGAGGCGTTTGCCTTTACCGTTAAGCGTCGTGCGTCCAAGCACAAGGCCTCGGCCCGTGCCCGCCGCGCGGTGGATCTGCTGCGTGAGGAGGCCGAGCTAGATCAGCGCCCGCGCGTGGGTGACGATGCCGAGCTGTTCGAGCGCCTGCGTGCCCTGCGCAAGGAGATTTCGACCGAGCTGGAGATGGCGCCGTACATGGTCTTCTCTGACAAGGCCCTGCGCGGCCTGTGCCGCCTACGACCTCAGACACGCGACGAGCTTATCCAGGTCAACGGTATTGGCGAGAAAAAGGCCGATGCCTTTGGCGAGCAGTTTATGGCGGCGATTGAAGAGTTTGAGTCCGAGCATGCACGGGATGGAGCGTAATGATGGCATCCGACGATAAAACCGAGCGCACTGAGGTGTCCGCCGTGCCGCTGTACCAGCAGGTTATGGACGACCTAAAGGGCGAGATCGCGCGCGGCGTGTACGCATCCGGCTCGCGCATTCCTTCCGAGATGGAGCTCGCGAAGTACTACGGCGTGGGACGCATCACCGTGCGCCGCGCCGTCGAGGAGCTGTCGCGCGCGGGGTATCTCAACCGCCAGCAGGGGAGGGGCACGTTTGTGTGTGCGCCCAAGCTCAAACGCAAGATTGTCCAGAAGGGTGACGTTCAGAGCTTTTCCGAGGGTTGCGCCGCCAACGACATGGTGGCCGGAGCACGTCTGGTGTCGCGCACGGTGGTTGCGGCGACGCGCGAGGACGCGGCGTTTTTTGGGGTGGAACCCGGCTGCGAGCTCATCGTGGTCGAGCGCGTGCGCACGGCAGATGGCGTGCCCGTCATGCTCGAGAACAACGCCTTTGTGCTGGCCGACCATCCCTATCTGCAGACGCTTGCCGACAAGGACCTCACGGACAATTCCATCTTTGCGCTCGTTGCCGAGCATTCGGGCCGTGCGCCGCTCAAGTCAGACCCCTGTACGGTGGAGATTGCGCTTGCCGATGCTCAGGCGGCCCCGCTGCTGGAGGTGCCGGTCGGCGAGCCGCTCTTCTATATGGAGGCATACTTTACCGATGCGGACGGGCGGCCCCTGCTGCTCGGACGCCAAAAGATCGTGGGCTCGCGCTACGTGTTCGACATCTAACGTCCATAGATAGAACAACATAGAACAAATTTGGTGAAATGACTTCACGTGCATCGTCGTGCGTGCTATAAATAGGACAACATAGAACGACCGCAGGTACGAGCTGTCGTCGTTCAAAGCCGCCACACAAGGAGGAACATCACCGTGAACGCACATGATCTGGTTCAGGAAATTATCGAGCGCAAGGGCAAGATTGAGAACGTCTTTTGGATCGCCTGCGGCGGTTCGATGATCGACCTGATGCCGGCCAACGAGCTACTCAAGCGCGAGGCCACCACGTTTACCTCGACGGTCTACACGGCACGCGAGTTTTGCCTGATGGTTCCCAAGAGTCTTGGCGAGAAGTCACTCGTCATCGCCTGCAGCCACAGCGGCAACACGCAGGAGGTCGTCGACGGCTGCGAGATGGCGCTGGCCGCCGGCGCCGAGGTTGTCGCCCTCACCGACTGCGAGGGCTCCAAGATCGATAACGGCAAGTGGACCACCTGGGTCTATCCGTGGGGCGAAGGCGTGCCGCAGGCCGAGGTGCCGCAGGGCATCGGCGCCCTGATGGCTGCCGAGCTGCTCGACCAGCAAGAGGGTTACGAGGCGCTTGCCGACATGTACGCCGGCCTTAAGCAGATGGATGCCCTGCTGCCCGCTGCCCGCGAGAAAGTCAACGCCGAGCTGGGCGATCGCTTTGCCGAGCTCTGCCAGCAGCACAAGTTCTTCTATATCCTGGGTTCCGGCCCCAACTTTAGCCAGACCTACGCTATGGCCATCTGCTCGCTCATGGAGATGCAGTGGCAGCACTGCTGCTACATCCACTCCGGCGAGTACTTCCACGGCCCGTTCGAAGCCACCGAGCCCGGCGTGTTCTACTTTGTACAGCTCGGATCGGGCGAGTGCCGCCCCATGGAGGAGCGTGCGCTCGCGTTCCTCAACACGCACACCGATACGGTCATGGTGCTCGATGCGCTCGAGTACGGTGTGGGCGACGTGCCTGCCAGCGTGCGTTCGTTCCTGGAGCCGATCTTCTTCTACAACATGAGCTGCGAGCTGCGCGCCGCCCGCGGCAAGGTGTTCGACCACAGCCCCGAGGTTCGTCGCTACATGGGTATCGAGCAGTACTAGGCACTGGGAATTATCTTTTTTGACGGGGTTTGCGCTGCGCGCGGGCCCCGTTTTGCGTTGTGGCGGCCGGATTCGTGTCTGCGCGAAAACGAAGTCTAATACTTTTCCGCGAAGTGAACGACCTATTTTGGACCCCCGAAGCATCGACATTTTTTGGCGCCAAAACCGCAGGAAAATCTTAATGAAACCGCAGGAAATGGTTCCCATAAAGTGTCGATGCTTCGGGGGCTCATTTTTGCTCGTTCACTTCGCGGAAAAGTATTAGACCTAAATTTGTAAGCGTGTCGTGTGAGCCAAAAAGCGGGCCGCGCCGATGGGTTTCCGGCGCGGCCCGCTTTACATGGCGTCCGTATGGGCGAGGTGTCGCGTCAAGCGGCGGCCTACTTTGCGTCGTACGCCTCGGCGTCCCACCAGTCGAGCTGGGCGATGTTGTCGCGGATGTGCCGGCAGCTCTTGTGGAAGCCCTCGAGCTCGTACTCGGACAGGTCGAGCGTGTAGACCTCCTCGACGCCCTCGGCACCGATCACGCACGGCAGGGAGGTAAAGATGCCCTCCTCGCCATACTGGCCGGTCATGAGCGTGGAGGCGGAAAGCACGGCGTGCTCGTTATGCAGAACGGCAGCGCAGACGCGCGCGGCGGAGTTGGCGACGGCGTACTCGGTGCACTGCTTGCCCTGGTAGGTCACATAGCCGCCCTTACGCGCGAGCTCCTCGACCTCCATGTGGTCAAAGGCGTACTTGTCGGGGTTTTCGGCCTGAAGCTCGGTCAAGCTCTTACCGGCGATGGTCGCAGCCTTAAAGGCAGCCAGCTGGCTAAAGCCGTGCTCGCCGATCATGTAGGCGTCGATAGACTTGGGGCTCACGCCGACCTTCTTGGAGATCTCGGTGCGCAGGCGGGCGGAATCCAGCCCGCAGCCCGAGCCGATGATCTTCTTGGGATCGTAGCCGGTCAGATGCCACAGCTCGGTGCACACGACGTCGCAGGGGTTGGAGATACTCACGAAGATGCCGTCGAAGCCGGCGTCGACGATGCGCTTGGCAAAGGTGCGGGCGGCGTCGGTGGTAAAGAACAGCTCGCCGTCGCGGCTGCCGGCGGCCAGCGCGACCTTGCCGGCGGCGTTGACGATGACGTCGCAGCAGGCCAGCTCCTCGTAGTGGTCGTAGCAGTTGACGATCTTGGTGTTATACGGGACAAACGAAAGGGAGTCGCGCAGGTCCTGGACCTCAGACGTCACCTTGGCCTCGTTGATATCGCACAGGTACAGCTCGTCGGCAATGCCCTGCATAAGCAGGCTGTTGGCGACATGTGCTCCTACGTGGCCCTGGCCGACCACACCGATCTTACGCGTCTGGTACATATATGTATCCTTTCGGCCGAGTTTTTCGCGTCGAACCATTGTAGCGTCCTGCGCCCACTTTGCTAGGCTAAAGCGCCGTAGATTCTTGGGGCATGCCGTAATCTCTACTTTTGGAGTGATTTGGGCCGCTGACGGCATCGCGGGGCGATGTGCTCGCGCGGATGGGGCCGCTCGTTGTACCATAGCTGCAACTGACTCGTAAGGAGCATCCATGCCCATTCGTATTCCCGACGCCCTTCCTGCTGCTGCGCAACTCGAGAGCGAGAACATCTTTGTCATGACCGAGTACCGCGCACTGCATCAGGACATCCGTCCGCTGCGCGTGCTCATCCTCAACCTCATGCCCACCAAGATCGCCACCGAGACGCAGATCATGCGCAAGCTCTCCAACACGCCGCTGCAGGTGGAGGTGGACCTGCTACGCACCAAGACGCACGAGGCCACGCACGTGAGTGCCGGCCACCTGGAGACGTTCTACCGTACGTTCGACGACATCCGCGACATCCACTACGACGGCCTGATCATCACGGGCGCGCCCGTGGAGCAGATGCCGTTCGAGGAGGTCGACTACTGGCCCGAGCTCTGCCAGATCATGGACTGGTCTACCACGCACGTACACTCTACGCTGCACATTTGTTGGGGCGCGCAGGCGGGGCTCTACCATCATTACGGTATCCAGAAGCACGACCTGCCGGCCAAGGCGAGCGGCGTGTTCGAGCATCATCTGGTGAAGCCGCAAAGCCCGCTGGTGCGCGGCTTCGATGACCGCTTCTATGCCGTGCACTCGCGCAACACCGATGTGCGTCGCGAGGATGTGGAGGCCGAGCCGCAGCTTGAGGTCGTGGCCGTGTCCGACGAGGTGGGCCTGTACATCGTCAAGTCGACCGACAGCCGCCGTTTCTTTGTCTTTGGCCACCCCGAGTACGACACCGACACGCTACGCCTGGAGTACGAGCGCGACGTGAAGCGCGGACTCACCCCGGAGGTGCCGGCGCATTACTTCCCAAACGACGACCCCACGGCCGAGCCGCTCAACGTCTGGCGCAGCCAGGCTCAGCTGCTCTACACCAACTGGCTCAACTACTACGTCTACCAGACCACGCCCTACGACCTAGCCCGCGCCGGCGAGGAGCACTAGGCTGCGATGATGCCGCTGTAGCCGTGGCTGATGTGGCAGCCGTTAGGCGCTGATGATGTGGGGTAGCGGCAGGTCGTGGGCGTCGGTGGGGATGTGGTCGACGCGCTGTTCGTCAAAGGCGATGCCGACGATTTGACATACGGGCGAGAGCATGGGCAGGTAGCGGTCATAGCAGCCGCCGCCGTAGCCTAGGCGCGTGCCGGTGCGGTCGAATGCTACGAGCGGCACGACGATCATGTCGAGAGCTTCGGCAGGCACGATAGGGAAGCGGCTGCTGTCGATGTCCGTGGCCGCAAAGGCCCGCGTGGGGTGGGCGATAAACGGAGCCGCGTCCGCGTCGCCGGCAGCAACTGCCCGCATACACATGCGCTGGCCACAAGCTGCGGCGTCTGTTGCCGAGAGCATGCACGGATAGGCCACGCGCCAGCCACGTTTGGCGGCAGCTGCGGCAAACGCGGCAGGGTCGACCTCGGAACCCATCGCGGCATAGACGGCAACGGTGTGCAGCGCCGCGGAATCCGAGCGATCCAACAGCTCAACAAGCCGCGCGCAGATAACGGCAGACTTCGCCGCCCGCACATCCAAATCAATCGCATCGCGCCGGGAAATCACCGCCTGTCGCAATTCAGCCTTATCCATCCCGGCCTCCTCTAGCAAACCTGCCAAAAAGGGACAGGTTTATTTTGGCAGGTTTTATCTGGGCAAACACCAAAACCACCACATAAACCATCGCAAAGGAGCAGTTCATGAACACCTTCGTGGTGGCTTTGATGAAGAGCGGGCGTTCGCGGCGGTTTGTCTCGATCTGTAACAGTAACTCGGCAAAATCGGACCTAGATGTTACAGATTGAGACAAAGGGCCGGCGTCATCCGGAAACGTCTCGATTTGTAACATCTGGATCCAATATTGCCGCCTAGATGTTACAGATCGAGACAAACCGGCAGACTGCGGCAAAAGAAAAAGGTAGATTTTCAGGCATGTCCCAAAAATCTACCTTTGTGGTTAGCCCAGCAGGTCGACGACGTTGAAGCCGGCGTTGCTCTTGGCGATGACGTCTCGGCCGCCAAAGACGCAGGTGGGCGACGCGGCTGCGATGCGCGTCACATCGGAGCCGAGCGAGCGAAGCTCGGCGGGCGTGGCCGCGAGCATCTGGGCGCGACGCTCCTCGCGTGCATGCGGATCGAGTCCGGCCAGGTAGGTCGTGTTGCGGCGCTTAGTGAGTGCGTACGGCTTCACCGGCGCGTCCATGCCGCTCACGCAGCTCACGATGAAGCCCTCAAAGGCGGCCTCGTCGGGCTCAAAGCTGCCGAGCCATTCGCCTGCGCGCGCCACGCGCTCAATCGAGGGGTCGATTGCCGGGTCACGGTAGGTGTAGAACGCCGTCTGACGCTCGCCTGCCGCGCGGAATCCGCAGCCGTACGCACCGCCCTTCACGCGAATTTCGTTCCACAGGTAGTCGTAGGAGAGCGCGTTGGCGGCAACTGCCCAGGCGCCCGTCACGTCAATGTCCAGACGGCGCGGGTCGCACGCGCTTGCCGCAAAGCAGATGTCGCTGGGGATGACAAAGGCCTCGTGGCGGTCGCGTGGCGTCGGTACCACGAGCGCGTCGCGGCCGGTATCGGCGCCGTCGCCCGCGCCCAGCCCCAGGTTGCCCGCGGCATCCCAGTACGCGTCAAAGTCCTCATCGCTGTCGGTGAAGCTCGCCATGCAGCCATCGGCCACAAAGATGCGGTCTGCCAGCGCGGCAAGCTTGGCGCGCAGGTCGTCCAGTCGCTCGTCAAAGTGCTCGAGCAGATCGCGCAGGAACAGATAGAAGTCCACGCCCGAGAGCTGCTCGCGCACCACGGCCGAAGGCGAACTGTAGCTCATCGCGCGACCGAGCGCCGCCGAGTGGCCGTTGTTGATAAAGCCCTGCTCAAGCCCAATGCGAATCTGCGTAAGCACGGCGCGCACGCGGTCGGCGTCGGCATCGAGCAACAGCGTGCTCGACCACACCTCGCGCGGCAGACTCGCCAGCGCGTCGATCTTTTCGGACAGGGCGCCGGCGCTCACCAGCAGGTAGGGGCGCACGCCGTCCACGTCGGGCTGCGTCATGATCTCGGTCGTAAAGCTCAAAAAGCCCAGCTTGCCGGCGAGCAAGTTGTCGAGTTCTTCGGCTGAATGCTCGCGCGTGGGCAGCTGCTTGAGCAGGCGGCAGAGCAGCGTCACGTAGGGCAGGTCCTCAAATGCGACGCAGCTCAGGTCGAAGTATTGCATGGCGTAGGCCAGACGGTTGGTGGGGATGCCGTGGCGCAGGCAGGGGATGGGCGCGGTCGTGTCCACGACGAGCGGCGGCTCGGGGCGCGCCTCACCAATGTCGGATACACGCAGGCGCGGCAGCGTGGCCTTGTCCTCGGGCGTGTCCTCGGCCTCCTGCGCGGCACGCAGCGCGGCCGTGCGCTCGACCACGTCGGCCAGCTCGGCATCGGTCATGGCGTCGCGCTTGGCAGCCAGCTCGGCAGCTTCGGCACCCTCCGAACCCTCGGCGGCGTCCACCGGAACCAACTCGACCAGCGCCATATGGCCATTCTCCAGCACGAGCTCGCGCAGCAGGTCCTCAAAGTAGCTGCCGTCCAGCTCGCCGCGAAGCTCCTCGTATACCGGGCCGTACTTGAGCGCCAGCGTCGCGGCGTCGTCATCGTAGAGCCACGTGCTCAACGCGTCGCACGCAATGGCCACGCCGTCGGCGATGCCATAGTCGCGCTGGCGCAGGTCGTACTCGTTGCTGCTGATGATGGCTTCCAGGCGCTCGCGCGGAACGCCGTGCTCACACAGGTCGCGGCAGGCGTCCTGGAACACGCGACGTAGCTCGCGCGCCACGCCGGGCTGCGCGTTTTGCAGCATGATGAGCTCGTAGGGCTGCAGGCTCTCGGCCGCGGTGTAGCTCACCACGTTGCCGCCCAGGCCGGCGGCCAGAATGGCCTTCTTAACCGGCGCCTCGTTGGAACCCAGCAGTGCCTCGAACAGGATATCCGCCGCGATCGTGCGCTTGCGGTCGAGCGCGCTGCCCAGCACCAGGCCCAGGCCCACCAGGGCGTTCTCGGGCGTGGTGGCCATCTCGACGCGCTTATACTCGCAGGTCACAGGCGCCTGCACGTCCAGCGGATTGGGCGCCAGCGTGGACGGATCCTCGCCGGCGGCAACGGCTGCGTCCATACGGCGGCTCGCGGCGCTCGGCTGCGACAGATAGCGCTCGTCCAAAAACGCCAGCGTGCGGTCCACGTCCAGGTCGCCGTAGAGCGTTATATAAGAGTTAGAGGGATTGTAGTGGCGCGCGTGCGTGTCCAGGAACTGCTCGTAGGTGAGCGCGGGAATCGCGCGCGGGTCGCCGCCGCTCTCGTGCGCATAGGCGGTGTCGGGATAGAGCGCGGCGTTGACGGCGTCGTCCAGCACGCTCATGGGGTCGGACAGCGCGCCCTTCATCTCGTTGAACACCACGCCGTTATAGCGCAGCGTGCCCTCGCGCAGGCTCGCGGGGCCGCCGTCGCCCTCGCCCTCGACGCCCTCTGGCAGGTCCAGCTCGTAGTGCCAGCCCTCCTGCTCAAAAATGGTGGGCTTGGTATAGATGGCCGGGTTGAACACCGCGTCCAGATACACGTCCATCAGGTTGTACAGGTCCTGCTCGTTGGTGGTGGCAACGGGGTAGATGGTCTTGTCGGGGTAGGTCATGGCGTTGAGGAACGTCTGCATGGAGCTCTTGATCAGGTCGACAAACGGCTCCTTGACGGGAAACTTGGCCGATCCGCACAGCACCGAGTGCTCAAGAATATGGAACACGCCGGTGGAATCGGCCGGCGGCGTCTTAAAGCCAATGGCAAAGGCCTTGTTCTCGTCGTCGCACGCCAGGTACAGTAGGCGAGCGCCCGAGGCGGTGTGGCGCAGCACGTAGGCGTCCGAGTCGAGCTCGGGCACGGTCTCGCAGCGCTCGACGGCAAAGCCATGGCAGGTGGTGCCAGGCACCAGCAGCGCGGCGGCAGCGGCGCGCGGGTTGGTTGAGGTAGTGGGCATATGCAGTCTCCTTTGACGCCCCAGCGGGGGCGAATCGAGTCGAATCCTCGTGAGTATACCCATATGGGGCCCTCGGCCAATCTGCCGCACGAGCGTGGATTTTCGGACACACGAGCGTGGAAATTCGGACGCAAATTGAACGAGAGTGGATTTTCGGACGGAAACAGCCCCAAAACGCCAAAAAACCGTCCGGAAATCCACTCTCGATTCCTGACCGTCCATCACTCATGCATTTCTCATTTCTCACTCATCTCTAATATAAGAGATAACAGAAAGATAAGAGATAAATATGAGAGATAACTGAGCAGCAAAAAGACAAACAATCATGGTATTGTCTCAATACCGATTGTTCTACCAGCAAGAACATGTTTAAATGAAACAGATGGTAGACATCTTATCTTCCATCTCTCACTCATCTCTTATATGAGAGATAGCAGTAAGATAAGAGATAATTACGAGAGATAACTGAGATATGAAGGAAATCTATTCGCGGCATTCTCCGCCGGACTGAGCGAAAGGACATGCAGATGAACGAAAACGAGCTGACCGGTCTGCTCGAGTCTTTAAGGCGCATGCGCTCGGACGATCTTAACGTCGAGGTCAAGGAGAGCGCCACGACGCTTTCCCGCGACGTATGGGAAACGGTTAGCGCATTCGCGAATACCGCTGGCGGAATTATCGTGCTCGGCGTGAGCGAGCGCGCGGGCTTTGTCCCGGTTGAGAACTTTGAGACCGAGAAGGTACTCAACCAATTCGTAGCGGGCATGGGTGATGCCGGCGGTCGCGGAAAGCTGGCCAATCCGCCCAAATACACCATTGAACGCGTGGAGCTCCAGGGCACCGTGGTTCTGGTCATCACGATTGAGGAGCTCGACCCGTCGAGCAAGCCTTGTTATGTCATAGAGCGGGGCGCTCAAGGCGGCAGCTACAAACGCATCGATGACAAAGATGTCCCGCTTTCGTCGACTGAGGTCCTGTCCTTGTCGTCGTATGAGCGGACGAGCCCCAGTGATCGCGACGCAGTGCCGGGCGCGGGTGTGGGCGACCTCGACGAGGCCCTGATCGACCGCACGATAGAGCGTGCTTTCTCGCTGACACCCCGTGCAATGCGCGGCGCGCCGGACAAGAAAACGAAGCTGGAGCGCCTGAATTTCCTCGACTCCCAGGGCAATGTCACTAAGGCCGGGCTCCTGGCCGCGGGTGCCTATCCCCAGCAGTTCTATCCCAAGCTCTTTATCGATGTGGCGGTCTATGCCGGAACGCAGAAGGGCGCGGCGGGGTCGTTGAGGTTCATGGACCGTACGATCTGCGAGGGAACGTTGGGCGAAATGATCTCGGATGCCGTCGCGGCAGTCGCCAAGAATTTGCGGCGAACCTCGACGATCCAAGGCGTCTCGCGTGTCGACTCGCTGGAGATTCCCGAGGAGGTCCTGCGCGAGGCAATCGCCAACGCCGTAATCCACCGAGAATACGGAGATCGGTTCTGTGGACAATCGATTGCTGTCGATGTTTTTGATGACCGTATCGAGGTGACGAACCCCGGCGGCCTATACGGAGGAAAGACTCGCGAGAACCTGTTTGACGGCAGCTCCCGATGTCGCAATGCGACGCTTGTGAAGCTCATGTCGATTGTTCCACTGCCGGATGGCGCAGGCTCTCCTGCCGAAGGCAACGGGTCGGGCATTCCAATGATGCTCGATGCCATGCGTGCGCACGGTCTGGCCGAGCCATTGTTTTGCCCGGGTTTCGACCGATTTAAGGTTGTCCTTTACCGAGTGAAGGTTGAGCAGGTCGATCATGGCGGGGACCTGATCATGGCGGCCCTCAAGCGCTATGACGAGTTGGGAACGCGCGAACTGGCAGAATGCACGGGACTCACCGTCTCCCAGGTTAGGACGCGCGTCAATGCGCTCATCGCACGGGGCGAGCTTGAACCTACGGCGTCGGCGACGAGCCGCAACCGCAAGTACCGGCTGACGGAGCGCGCGGGGCAGCTGCACTAGTGGCTGCCCCGCCTCACATCCTGCCATTTCACGCGCTGCACATCGAAACCTGCGGCAAAGCAGTTACAATAGCCCAATGTGCATCGCGCACGACGATGATATCGGCGCCCGCGACTAGGGGAGAATACATGGCAGAGCAACAGATAACGCCGGGGACCAAGCTTCAGGTGGCATTCGACGTGCCCATGGGCCAAAAAACCGACTTCAACATGCTCGCCACGTACAAAGATGACCTGGACGAGGCGTACTTCCTTATGAGCGCGCCCATGCTCGCCGGCAAACCGCTGCTCATGGACGAAAACCAAAAGCTGCTGCTGCAATACAAAGTGGGCGAGGAGACGTTCGTGCTCGCCGGCTATCCCGAGGCAGTCGAGAAAAAGGGCATCCGCACCTACTGGAAAATGCGCAAAGTCGCCGAGCAGCGCAGCTTTGTCAAGCGCCGCGACGAGCGTTTTAAGGTCGCCATGCGCCTGACCTACCAGCGCGACAATGCGCCGACCCTCGAGCCCGAGGACGCCATGACCATCGACGTCTCGGCCGGCGGTCTGGCTATCTACCTCAACGATTACCCCGACGTGGGCGAGGCCCTGGCCGTGCAAATGCCCTCGATCCGCCTGCAGGGCGAGCGGCATGAGCTGCCCGAGCAGCTGGGCATCGTGTGCTGGGTGCGCCGCGCGCCCAAGGGCAGCCTGTACCGCAACGTCTGCGGCCTGCAGTTCCGCTACGCCGACGACATGGAGCGCGAGCTCGTCAAAGAATACGTCGGCTACATTCGCACCAAATATAAGATCTGATCGCCATGGCTCTGTTCAAGCGTAACGACAACAAAGATCAAGCTGCCGAGGACGTTGCTGAGGATTTGGCCGAGGGTCAGGCCGAGGACACGCCACAGGATGCGCCTGGCATCAATGCCGAGGACGCACCCGGCGAGGACTCCGTGCCCGAGCAGGATCCCGCCTCCCGCAAGCGCTTCGGCAAGTCCAAGCGCAAGCCCAAGCCCAAGCGTGACCTCCGCGGCGTGGTGCGCATCGAGGAGTTGGAGCAAGCGCTGGCCGACCAGGACCTCGGCGACATCGACCCCGACGCGGTCGTGTCCATGTATATGCCCAAGCGCCGCATGGAACGCATCGGCGCGGCGCTGCTGCGCATGGACAAGCTGCAAAAGGCCCTCGTGGTGCTGGCGCTTGCCTTTGGCGTGTTGTTCGCCCTGTCGTTTATGCAGGAAAACATGGGTAACTTCACCATCAACCTCAACCGCCTGGAGCTGTTCCGCCGCGGCGTGGCCATTGCCGACAACGGCGACTTTAACAACGCCACCGCGCGCCTGGCGGCCGAGGCCTTGGACAACGGCACCAATATCGCTGCCGAGGACCTGCCCGACAACCTGGACGATATCGACGGTAGCCACAACGGCAAGAACTACGTGGCGTACACCTTCTATATCCGCAACGCCGGCAAGACCGATCTGGGCTACAGCGCCAAGCTCAAGGTGGTCAGCGCCAGCAAGGGCGTGGAGAAGGCCGCGCGCGTGAGGGTGTATCGCAACGGCGAGCCCACCACCTACGCGGCGGCTGCGGCCGACGGCAATCCCGAGCCCAGCACCGAGCCGTTTGCGTCCAAAGACGTGGTGACGACCATCAGCCACAAGAACTTCCGCGTGGGCGATGTGGACAAGTACACCGTGGTCATTTGGCTGGATGGCGACGACCCGGAGTGCGTGGACAAGATCATCGGCGGCGCGGTGGAGTTTGGTTTTGACTTTGATTCGTCCGAGACCGACGATTCGAGCCTGCTCGTTAAGTTCGTGCAAGATATTACCGACACCCTGACCGGCAACGACCCCATTAGCGCGAGCGGCAACGAGGCGCCCGATTACTACAAGGAACACAACGTGACTTGGAGTAACCGTCGCAACCAAAAGAACTCGCCCGCAGGGGACGGGGACAAGTAGAACGAAGAAGCGCCGGGCCGGGAGTGATTTCCCAGCCCGGCGCTTTTGGTGGTGGCTTATGCCGAGGTTTTGCCGTCGGAGGCGGTGGCTGAGGCGTCGCCCAGCAGGAACAGCCGAAGCGCGAGTTTGATCGCATAGCCTGGCTTGACCTGGGCTGCGTCTCCCATACGTTCGTCCAGGTCGCCGCAGTAGGCATAAAGGTCGCGGATCAGATCCGCGCCCGAGAGCGTGAACATGTAGCCCGCGTCCGAAAGCGCGTTGGGCGCTGCGGGCAGCCCCGCAGCCTGACAAAAGCTCGCGAGGTCGGGGTCCATGACGGCTTCGTAGTCGATCGCGGCGCCACGGTCCTGAGCGGCCTGCTCCTGCTTGCGGGTGTACGACAATGCCGTCGCCAGTACAAAGCTGGGCGTGGGCGCATTGACGTCGTCGGTGGTGGCGACGAGCTTGCCGGCCGCTTGCGTGACCAGCCAGGCAACTTCGCGCTGGCAACGAACGGCTTTGCGCGTCACCGGTTTGATCGATCCGGTGGAAACGCTTCCCTTGGGTTGATTGGCAGCAGGCATGGGCCCTCCCAACAAATAGCCCGTTTAACAGGCAAAAATGACACGTTCTGTACCAGTATAGCGAGTGGGGGGGAGGCTCGGGCGAAGCTCGGCGGAGGGTGAATGTATGCGATGGCGTGGCGCTGCGGCCGCAAGCCTTAAGAGGGACTTACGGCTTTGCGGGGGAGAGGTCAAATAAGGTAAACGATGTTCACATAGCACCACATATAACCCGAGGTAGACCTATGAATCTGCCGGAATGTGGGCTGCCGAAAACTCATAAGGAAATCGTAAGAATTATGGTATTCTCAATTCCATGTCTAAAGGATGGACAAGCGACATCCAACACGAAATCGCGGGCTCCCCTTCCGGGCTTCTCGAGGGTCATCTGGGATGAATGGGGAAAGAAAGGGGTCCGCATGGATACCAAGGCATTAAAAAAGCAGATGGGCGCCGCCATCGCCATGGTCCTCGTGGCAGCCGTAGCCCTCGGCTCCGCCACCTTCGCATGGTTTGTCAGCAACAACAAGGTCGATGCTACGACCAGTAAGTTTTCTGCTCAGTCGAACTCTGCGTTCATGTATATCCGTGATGAAAAAGAGCAGTCTACGGATCTTCGCACGGATGATTCGTCTGTCTCGAACGCTGAGCTCTTCCCTGCCCACTGGGTTACATCGACCGAGTCTACTGCTGATGGCTACTACAAGGGCAAGGACGCTGCTAATTTCTTCACCGCTTTTGGCACGTCTGCAGACGAAAACGGATACGTCATGAATCCCGACTCCTTGAAAAAGGTGGCTGCAGACGGGCAGACGGAAGGTACGCCTGAGGCTGCTGTTGACGGAAAATACGCCGTCAAGAATTTGTTCTACGTTGGTTCGAAGGGTGCAGACCTTACCAATCTTAAGGTTGAGAGCTGCGCTATTAAATCAGCTGATGGTGATAACGCTCAGTTCGACAGCGCTCTTCGCGTGCTGGTGAAATGCGGTAGCAAATGGGTACTTTGCGGTCCTACTAGTGTGATTGCTTCCTCGGATGAGGGCGCGGTTCTGGCTCCCACCGTTTCGTCCACGGAGAGCGAGCTGGAGATGTACGTTTTCTATGATGGTGATGACGCCAAGATCTATACGAATAATCTCAAAGATCTGAAGACGGCTTCAAAGCGCATCAACGTTGTCTTCACTGCTACCTCTACTCAGACCGATAAGAAGTAGTACGTTAAGCAACTAAACGAGGCGGGGGAGAACTGTCCCCCGCCTTTTTCTTTTAGAGAGGAGGATTTCCGTTGAGCGTTAAGCAGATGAAAAAACAGCTTGCAGTCGCAGCCTTGTCTGTCGTTATGGCAGCAGTTGCGCTTGGTTCTGCAACGTATGCCTGGTTCGTCTCGAACACAAAGGTCGAGGGCACTACCAGCACCGTTAGCGCTCAGGCAAACGGAATGGTTCTCCAAATTGCTTCTGGTCCAAATGCCATTCACGACGGCAGCGATCACCAAACGACCGCTGCAAGCACTGGCCATGAGATCAGTCCGTCTTCCACGGACGATGCCCATAGCTGGTTTGTACCAAAATCATGGAATGGTACAGATGTGAGTGGTTACCAGAAGGCAACGATTTCTAAGCAGCTTGAGGGTTCCTATACGCTCAGGGGAGATACCGAGACTTATTACGCCTATACGATGGCGGAATATACGCTCTACACGATTAACCAGACTGGCGAGGCTGACGTCTATCTCGACAACAGCAGCTCGAACGGTCCCGTTGTTGTGACTGCGTCGGAAGGCGCTTCGCAAGATTGGTTCGACAAGATCAAAGGCAGCCTTCGCGTGGGCCTGTTGATCGACGATAAACTTAAAGTCGTCTATGCTCCCGTCCTCCCGACTGGTAAGGGAAATGATGTCTCCGCTACTGAAGGCTGGAGCTGCGTGAATCCCGACAGCCTTTCCGTGACCATGGCACCGTCCTACGCTCATGTATACGGTGGCAATATGGTCGATCAGAACAACAAAAACTGGGGAGCAACCGGAAGCGGCGACTCCTACGTAAAGCCGACGGGTGATGCTCAGATGCTCGCTCACGTTGGCTACGATGGCACTAACTTTAAAGTCGTCATCTGGATGGAAGGCACCGACAACGATTGCCAGAATATGTCTGGCCTCGACGTTGGCGAAGGAAGCCCGACCTTCGACGTAACGGTCAGCTTGGTCGGTATCGTGCCTGATTCCAAGTAACACTGAGTTAGATTAATCGATCTTGCCCAAGGGCCCACTTTGAAGGAAGTGGGCCCTTTTTCGTATGGTGCGATCAACACGTAGGCGATAATGTGAGGAACTGTTCTTCCTGGAGGTTCCTTATGGACGGCATTGCTTCTAGTGTTCCGCTGATTGCTCGGCCGAGTTTTGACCGCGCTTGCAGCTTTGTGCCGTCCGAATATGTCCAGGCCTGGGAGTGGTTCTTGCGCGAGGAGCAGCGCGGCGGCCTGTGGGATAAGCTCCCGCATCGCACGAACGCCGACAGCCCTCAATATCCCTTTCGTCTGACGATTGATTCCGAGCTCTTTCCGGTGTCACGCGATTCGGGCATCTTTTGGCCTGGTCGCGGGCGCGTTAAGCATCCGCGCGAGAAGACCTTTGCGCTCTCGGTGCACAATTCCAAGCGCGGCGCCTACCCCGATGTTCCGCCGCTCTATCTTGAAGATGGCACGTGGGTGCTCAAGTACTCGTCGCAAAGTACTTCGGTCAAAAACTGGCGCGACCAGGACTACAACCAAAAGATGATCAACTGCATGGAATGCGGCGTTCCCGTTGGTGTGTTCTTTGCAACGAGCGCTGGCTACAAGGTGCTGGGCCTTGCATTCGTCGAGCGCTACGAACCAGAAAACAGCTGGTTTGTATTGCATGGCCCCGTCCATAAGGGTGGGCCCGACGCTCGTTTCTTCCCCGATATGAGCTACATGAAGAACGTTCCGGTCGCGGCGGAGTTTTCCGGCGCTCCGTCGAGTGATGATGAAAAGGTCCGCTATGCGCTGCGTCGCGAGCGAATCGGCCAGCAGCGTTTTCGCACTGAACTCTTTGAGGCCTATACTGGTCGATGCGCTGTCTCGGGTTGCAACGTCAACGAAGCGCTCGAAGCCGCGCATATCGAGAACTACTCGGGCCCCAAGTCGCAAGTTGTCAGCAACGGTATCCTACTGCGTCGCGACCTGCACTCGCTGTTCGATGCTCATCTAATTTCGTTCGAACTGGTGCGCGGCGATTATCAACTTTGCGGGTCGTATCTCCTGCAGCATACGGACTATGCCGCGTTTGCGGGCTCGGTGTTGCGCGAACCGGACGAATATCGCTTGCGTCCCAATGCTCGATTCCTCGAGGCCCACCGCGCCGAGTTTGATTTCTCGGAATCGCGACGTCGGGCGGAAGCCGTTGCCCCGTATTAGTCAGATGCGGCCCGTCGCAACCCAATCATGTCGATTGATCGGATCGCGCCGCGCCGCATCGGGAGCTGCACGATCCTGCCATCCTCTCCTCAACAGCTAAAACGGGAAAGGGGAGACCATGGGATGGCGAAGTGATATCGCGCGAGGCGTGTACGGAAACCTGCCGCGAGCGTTAATGGACCGGAGACTGTTCCCGCTCGTTGAGGCCACTTGCAGCCAAATCTGCCTGCCCTGCCCTCGCTGCGGCGCAGACCTCCCATGCCTAGACATCAGCTTCATCGACACCCGCGACAAACAAGCGGCTGGCCCACGGGCTCGAACAGGCCTGCGCCTTCCAATCTATCCTCAACAATGCTCAACCTGCGGATGCGTTATTACCTATGACGATGCGGAGTCATAGCTTCGAAGACTGAATATCTAGTCGGGCAAACCCAGTGATTCGACATTTTCTGCGTCACACCAACAATTCAACTACCTGCGCATACTCGACTTACGCGCTTTGCCCTACAGGTAGATCCCCTCGAACAGGGTCTTATGGAACTGGGTGTGGTGATCGCGTGCCCAGGTGAAGAGCGCCTGGTCAAAGTCGCCTTGGCTGGCGGGGATGCCATAGACGCCGGCGACTTCCACGCGCACGAACTCCAGCGCGGGCAGCTTGTTGATGGCCGTGAGCGCAAACGGCGACGTGGGCTCCTCGAACAGGTAATGGCTGCCTTGCAGCGCGCCGCAGCCGGTGCAGGTGCTGGCGAGCGATACGGTCTTGGTGGTGCGCGACGTTACGGGCTTGTAGCCGCAGCGCTCGCGCAGGTAGTCGCGGATCTCGGCCGGCACGCAGCCCAGCGCGGGGACGATGGCTATGGCGTTGGCGCGGGCGGTGTCGATCGCGATGTGGCCCGCGTCGTCCATGGCGGGCGCAGCGCCGGGCGCAGCCTTGCTGCCCGAGTCCTCGGCCGCCAAATACGGAATGCCAAAGGCCGCGACCGTCGTCTGCTCGTGGCACTTCCAACATTCGCGCTTGCCCAGCACCAGGTAGATGTAGGGCGCGCTGGGGTCGGAGCGATCCACGCCGGGCAGCCATTGGGCAAAGGGCTCCGGGTTGACGCCATCGGGCACGTACCAGATCTTCTTGGTCCGGTCCCACTTGGCGCCCAGGGCCTTGGCCTCGTCTTTGTGCGAAAAGGGAACATCGAGCTCGGTGCGCATGGCGGCTCCTTTGTGTGGCTTGCGGTGCATGTGCTCCAAGGATACCCCAGCGCTGGGTGCTCGATGCGCACGACTGGGGCCGGCGGTGTTTGAGCCGGTGACCGGTGGCGTCTGCTGTCTTAACGAGGCGATTGCGGCGTGGCGCGCGGTCGCTGGATGGATGCTTCGACCGCCCAAGAAGTCGCGGGGTGTTTTGGCGGGGGCGTGCCGTCAAGTGGATGGTCAGCTTTTGGTCAGTTGAGCGGCAACCTTGCCAAAAGCTTGACGGATTTGCAGTTAGACGTCGACGAATGAGCAGTTTGGACGCGCCGCGGCAAAAAACCGCCGGTCGTTTGCCGAAAACTTAGCAGGACCGCCATCGGCCGGCGACGCGCGTGCTATCTTCGCGCCATGAGGTACTTTATCGTTTCACATAACGCTGCACTGGCGCTTTTGGCGCACATCCCGAACCCACGCTTTGGGGATTCGGAACCAGAGACCGTGTCGATCGCGGGCGCTTGCGCGCTCTTGGATCAAGAAGCGCAGGAGGTTATCGATCGCTATGACCTGGGGGTCGAAACGCTGGATTTGCTGGTGCCGTCGCGCGCCGACCGTCGGCGGAGCAAGCACGTTAAGACGCACCTGTGCACCAACGAGCTCCCGGCAGGTTCGTTTATCTCTCTGAGCCACTGGATGGGCGATCTGGATGCGTACGTGTGCTCTCCCGAGCTGGCGTTTTTGCAGGCCGCGCACGATGGTGATGCGGCGGCGGCCATCTATGCCGGCTATGCGATGACATCGGACTATCGGCTGGATAACCTTGCTCCCGGTGGGGTAACAAGCAGGGATGCGGGCATGCGCGATGGCAGGCTCACGACCAAGGAGCTCATCGCGGCGTATATCGAGAAGTCCCCCAAGGTGAGAGATCTTGCGAAGGCAAAGGCGCTCCTTGCATATGTGATCGAGGGGTCGCGCTCTCCGAGGGAGTCGGGGCTGTGCATGTTTATGTCGCTGCCTGCGCGCTACGGCGGGTATGCATTGGGCAAGGCTGAGCTCAACAAGAAGGTCTTCATCCGCGATGGATACAACGATGGGCGCAATCGCAGGCTTCGCGTGTTGGAACGCACGCCCGACATAACGCTTACGGCTAAAGTCGAGGTGGGCATGGATAAAGTAAAGGCCGGGCTGCTGCCAGAGGTACTGACCGCGATGGTCGATTACGACAGCGATGCCATCCATGACGGAGGCGAGAAGATCCACAAGGATGCCGAGCGCCGCAACGAGCTGCAGATGCTCAATGGGGTGGCGTACTTTACGGTGACGACTGACCAGGCGAGCGACTACGAAAAGCTCGTTCGCCTGTGCGAACGCGTCCGGCGCAAGCTGCATCGTCGCAAGCGGCCCATATTTTACAAGCCCATGACTGAGGAAGCGCGATATTTGGCACAGGCGCGCGTCAAGACAAAGCGGTTTAAGCTCTGGCAGACCGTTATTGAGGCACATCAGCATTGGTAAGTGGGCCTTTGGCGGCGGAGGGGGTGCTGCCGTATTGAAGGTGAATGGTTTCCCGTGAAGTGAACGAGTGTTTTTGGACCCTCGAAGCATCCACACATTTTGGCGCCAAAACCGCAGGATTCTAACGACAAAACCGCAGGAAATGAGCCGCCAAAAGTGTCGATGCTCCGGGGGTTCATTTTGGCTCGTTCACTTCGCGGGAAACCATTCACCTTCGATTTGCGGGGGTCGCCCGGATATGGCTGCGAGGCCCATTCGGGCCTGATCGGGGCGCTCGCTGGGGTTGTTTGGGCGACTTTGGGCTTGGCTGGGGTGGCCTCCGGTGTTGTCGAGACCACTTTGGGCTCGATTGGTGTGGTTGCTGGCGTTGTTGAGGTGGTTTTGGCTGCTGCGGCGCCCGCTTGGCTTGGCGGCGTAAAACAAAACAGCTCAGAGGCGAAGCCTCTGAGCTGCGAACATTTGGTGGGCGTTAGAAGATTTGAACTTCTGACCTCTTCCGTGTCAGGGAAGCGCTCTCCCCCTGAGCTAAACGCCCGATCAAGGGTGCGCGAGTGCGCAGGGAATAATATAACGGAGCTCCCGCCCAGTGGCAAGAACTATTTTTTAAAAGGCTCTGTTAGACCAAATTTGACACGATCGGCTGTTCGCCGAACCGGAAAATAATCGGGCTATCCCCGCCCATCGCG
>ENA-OQIE01000315-OQIE01000315.1-human-gut-metagenome-genome-assembly--contig:-NODE-315-length-36601-cov-5.524997_pt1 | contig 36601 bp, 30 predicted proteins | sample MGYA00242569_ERZ504731 | MGnify/ENA primary metagenome ERZ504731 (study PRJEB26092, sample SAMD00036208) | human gut metagenome | host: Homo sapiens | study: EMG produced TPA metagenomics assembly of...
TCCACAAACCGTTTCCGTGAATCCGCCTGCCGCAAGGCACGAACGATGTCCGCCTGTATGGAGGGGGCCCATTTCTCGTCTTTGAGAGCTTTCAGATTCATCAGCATCCGCTTTTCCAACTGTTCATTTCCGAAGCGTTTCCCAAATCGGGAACTCTTGAACGGTGGGCTGACCACCTTGCCGGTATCATCCGTGACCGAATAGACAATACCGGTATATGGTGTACCGTTGTATTCTCCCCTGATCTGTTTCGCCTCGATGTTGAGCGTGGAAAGCAGCGCATTGTATTCCCCGAAGGTTTGGAAACGATAGCTTTCCAATACGGCTTTAAGGGTATTGCCTACCTGATGGCGGACATCTCCCAAGGGGGCGTCCACCTTTCTTAGTTCCGCTTTTGGATTCCGCCTTTCCGCATCCGCTCCGTTTCGCAGACCGAAATCCACTTCCAGTTCCCGACAGGCGGTCATGGAACGCCGATGCTCGTAGGCATCGCTGATCTTTTTCCCCTGTTCATCCACACAGACACTGACAATATGGATATGGGTATTGTGGGTATCGGTATGTTTGTAGGTGATGTAAGGCTGGTTCCCATACCCCATCTTCTGCATATAACGTTCCGCCAGTTCTGCCAGCCGCCCGTCGGTCAGCCGGTCTTCCGGTGCTGGGGAAAGGGAAATGTGCAGGACGGGCTTCTCCGTATTGCGGTTTGCCAGCAGGTAATTCTCAAAAGAGAGCAATGCCAGGCGTATATCCTCGCTTGGCAATCCGAGCCGGTCGGAAATCATACGGTTACCGGAAAGGATCTCAGCCGTACCAGCCGCTACCTTCTCATAGTTATATGCAAGTGCTCCGTAAAGACTCATGCCATGACTTATTTTTGCAACCATTTCCGCTCGTATTCCTGGGTTAGCGCCATGACCTTTTTACAGACGAGCATCAGCTCAAGACTCAATCTTTCCAGTTTATAGAGCAACGCTCTCGCCCGTTTCTCCCCGAAATTGTTCTTCAAGGCACGTACCACCTGGTTGTAGTTGTTGCCTACAGCCTGGAACTGTTTGTGGAATTCTGTCAGCCTGATGTAATAGTCCATCGTCGCCTTGTCTATTTTCACGACCTTTATCTGTCCCGAGAAGATGGATTTCTTGATGAACAGCGTGAGGTTGCCGGCTCCTGAATCCGCCAGCAACTGTTCAAATCTTGTGTTCTCCTCGGCGTTCAGGCGGAAACTGTACTTGTGGTCCGTCGGATCATTTTTAGGCTTTCTGCCCGTCCTTGTCCCTGTTGTTTTCTCCATACACATGAGATTTTTGGTTTGTACTTTTTTCTCTTCCAGAATCCGCGACTTTGGAGCGGATTCCCCCGCCCCTCTGGGCGGGCAAGTTGGTTCTTGTCGGACAAAAGACTTTTTGTCGGACAAGGACACAACTTGCTCTGTTCGTTTGAACAGAGAATCCTCCTATGGTCGGATTGCAGCGCGACGCTTGCGGCGTGCCGTGGTCCGTGAACTCCTTCTTCCTTCATTGCGTGATTCTGACTTTGCAAAAATAGAGGGATGCAACAAGCTGTAAAACAGACCCCAGTATGACATTTGATGACATCTGACGACATCTGATGTCAGAGCTAGGCAATATTGGCGGAAGTCTTGGAAATAGCCATTACTTTTGGATTGTGACAGGGAAACTATCTTCCGATGTGCTGATAAAATATACCCGTGTTACCGGCAGGTCATCCTCTGTCCACGGCATGTTTTTAAAATATTATGTTATTGTGTCAAGAGAAAAAAACGGAATGATAACCATGAAAAGAGAAAATACAATGATACGGCCATTTGGCGACAATATGCCGGGAGGGTACAGGCATGACAGCCTGTACCTATATGACAATCTTCCGTTTTTCAAGTATGACGGTAATATTGTGCCATCATCCGGTAGGGAGACAAGCCCCTCATATCTTATGAGGATGTTATTCTGTAGTGATAACAAGGCCGGAATATGCCATCCGTACCGTGCCATGTCCCATGAACCCGACAAGCCGTTGAAAAGAAGAAACAGCGAGAACATTAAAACGATTATTAACCCACAATTCGAAAGCTTATGAGCAAACGATGCACATTCATCGCCTTGAGCAACCAGAAGGGCGGTGTGGGCAAGTCCACCATGACGGTGCTGCTTGCCAGTTATTTCCACTATGTGAAGGGAAAGAATGTCGCGGTTATAGATTGCGACTATCCCCAGTTCAGCATCCAGGCGCTACGTTCCCGTGACATGAAAAACGTCGAGAGAAGCGAGTTCCTCCAACAGTTGTTGTGCAGGCAGTATGAACGGACGGGGAAGAAAGCCTATCCGGTCCTTACCTCCGGGCCCGGCAAGGTACTGGAAACAGCAGACCGGTTGTCGGGGAACAGTGATATCCTTTTCTTTGATTTGCCCGGAACGGTGAATACTCCGGGAATCCTTGAGGCCATCATCAACATGGACTATGTGTTTACGCCAGTCGTGCAGGACCGGATGGTCATGCAGAGCAGCCTGTCTTTCGTGGCGACGCTCCGGGATTTCATCCGGCAATATCCTGAAGCACCGTTAAAAGAGATCCTACTGTTCTGGAACAAGATTGACGGACGTGTCTCCAGAGAGGTTTACCGTCACTATAACGAGATTTTTGAGAAGATCGGTCTGAAGACGCTCTCGACGGTCATGCCGGACATGGAACGTTATAACAAAGAGACCTCCTCCGGCGGGCAGACATTTTTCAGAAGCACCTACTTTCCACCTTCGGAAAAGTTGTTGAAAGGGAGCAATATGGATGTACTGGCCGGGGAGATCGAACGGATTATCCATCTTAAATCCGACAAGACATGAAAAAAAGGGGCATATTCAATGTCAATGAGGAACGGTTGAAAGAGTTCATGGCCAACGGTACGGATGCCGAGGGCACTCCTAAGACTCCTTTTGCGGAAGAAAAGACCACAAGGGAAACCGATATTTTCCCGTCCGTACGGGAAGATGCGGACAAACCGCTTCCTGTTTCCTGCGAACCGGCCGGAAGCGGAACCTCACTTCCGGAGAAGATACAAGAGTACCGAAAAAATTTTCTCAACCGTAAGATTGCTGTCCATCGAAAGCAGACTTATATCTGTTATGACACCTACCGTAGGCTTGCACGGATTCTGCCGTTGCTCAGTGACGGCATGACTGTTCCCGCTTTTCTGGACAACGTGCTTGACCATCATTTGGAAGTGTATGAAAAAGAACTGGATGAAATGGTTCGCTTGAGTACCCAAAATTCGCATTAGATTATGGAACATCTGTTTATTTATCCAGTCCTGCTGTTTGTAACATATTTGCTGTACAAGGTTCTCAAAATGAAAGCAGGCAGGAACTGGTTGAGGAAAGGCGGGGCTCTCCCCCCGATGCAAACGGATATGAGGAAGTCAGTCCGTGATACGACTTATATGGAAACCGTATTTCCGGCAGAATTCAAAGAACACCCTGACGATGCGGATTTCTTTCCTGATTTCGCAAAGATGGATATTCCGGAAAATTTAGGGGAGATCCTGATTGAAGCCTTGTCCAATAACGGGATTCCGGAACCGGACGCTATCGAGACTTCTGTAGAGGAAACGACCGGTCTGCAAGCCGGTCCGGTTTTGAAACAATTCAAGGAATAAGAAGATATGGAAAACAAAGATTTATTGAAAGGCATGGAAAATGCGAGTGTTTACAGAGAAATGTTCCTGACCCGGAAAATGACCGGAGCCAGGAGACAAACCTATATTGATGAATCCTTGTATGAGACATTGACCGGGATTCTTCCTGTCATTGCGCCGGGAATATCTGTACCCACGTTCGTGAACAATGTGTTGGCGGAGCATATGGAGAAGTACCGGGATATCATTGATGAGACGTGTCATCGAAAATTTAAAGAAATGATGGTATGGAAGGACTCGTCTATCTGTCGGTGAGGGTCGGCTGTGCTGCTTACCTGTTATATAAGGTATGGGGACAAAAGAAAAAAGTACATGAGCTGTGTGACCTGCTGTACACGCCGGTGAAAAAAGAGCAAATGATATCGATGTCACCGGAGCCGGCGGATGAGAAAGAAGTGATGGGAAAGACACGCTTCGTCTATCTTGACGAGAATGCTGGGAAGACGGTGGCCCCCTATATGAGTCAGCCGCTGGAACAGGGGACGGACTATATCGGTGAGGATGAGGAAATCCGGGAAGAGGATGTGGAATGTCTGCTTCCGCTGGAGGAGATGGAACTCCTTCGAAAGGAGCAGGAAGAACTGGACAACGCATTACCGGAAACGGAAGTGATTACGCAGGCGGTTACACTGGAGGAGTTCAGCCTTGTCGGGGATGTGCTGATGAGGGTGAACGGGGCGGACCAGGATGCGGACAAAAGGAGCAGTGCCGCACGGACGCTGTTCGCTATCCGCAATACCAGTCTGTTCGATCTTTTCATTTCCCAGGTAGGGAATGAGGAAGCCGTGAATAAACTGCTGGAAGAGAACCTGGATGAAGATGGAAACCCGCGACCTTTGAAAAAAGAAGGGAAAAGGAACAATGGCGGAGTTGACTGGCGAGAGTTGGTGTAAGAGAGAACACTTCCGGGGAATGGGGTTCCGCCTGCGAACATAGGCGGAATTCTATATTTTTCAGAAAGGCGGCTTCCATTTATATGTCGTTCGGCATGTGGCTTTATTTCGGAAGAGATTTATTCTATAAAAAAGAGAAACTATTATTTTTATTTTGAGCATTTGCTCATTATATTTGCAAGCAAAAACAATATATATAATGTCACCACGTCCCAAGAACATCCGTAAAGTTAATGACATGCCCGTTACCGCAGGATTCAAGCCGATAGGTCTGAACGGTTGTTGTAAGAATACCATATTCTTGCATTTTGAAGAGTATGAGGCGATACGGTTATGCGATTATGAAATGAAAACCCAACAGGAAGCGTCTGTTTCAATGGGAGTATCACGTCCGACACTAAGTCGGATATATGTCAGCGCAAGGCGAAAGATTGCCAAGGCATTGGTTCGTGGTGTTACCATAATGATAGAAGGCGGAGCAGCGTACACTGACAGTGAATGGTTCCGTTGCGGAGCATGCGGTTTCTTATTCAACAATATCAATCCCACGCTTAAAATCCGCAAGATGGAATGTCCGGTATGCCACTCCGATGACTTAAGCGCAAGTAATATTAACATTAATAAAAATGAGATTATGATGAAAATTGCTATTCCGACCAGAGACAATGTAGTCGATAACCATTTCGGTCATTGTGAGTATTACACAATCCTGACAGTAGGACAAGACAACCAGATTCTAAGTAGCGAGACTATTCCTTCTCCGCAAGGATGCGGATGTAAATCCAATATCGCAGGAGAATTGGAAAACATGGGAGTCAGCGTTATGCTGGCAGGAAATATGGGGCAAGGTGCCTTGAATGTACTTACGTCCCACCATATCAAAGTCATAAGAGGCTGTTCGGGTAATCTATTGGAAGTTGCCGCTGATTATTTAAGCGGGAAACTTACAGATTCGGGAGTGGGCTGTTCATCCCATGAACATCATCATGAATGTCATGGACATAGCCATAAAGAATGATGTCCGGAAAGAATAAGATGCCGCTTAATATTATCATAGACTTTGTCATGCTGATGGCAATGGCTTTGGTAAGTATAAGTGGCTTCATATTGGAAATAGTAATTCCTTCCCGCCATGCTGTAAGATTCCAAGACGCTACCCCATGGTGTTCACATTTGCTGGGCTTGGGAAGGCATGATTGGGGTAATATTCATTTGTGGGCGGGAGTTGTATTGGTCACTCTGCTTGCCATTCATATCTTGTTACACATAAAGATGGTATCGGCTTTTGTTACAAAGAAATGCCCGAACCATACACTACGGATATTGCTTTATGTTTTGTTATTGATGCTGTTAATGATGACAATAATGCCTTGGCTTTATTTATGTTATTAATTTAGAACAAGCCAACTTGTTACTTTATGTGGTAGAATAGGTTGGCTTGTTTATTTATGAATATCCGATATGGTAGAACATTGGAATTTAGATTCAAGATCCTCCTCGAATTTCATACCAAGTTATTGAAGGCAATGGCAGTATACGACATTATTCCTTATATTCAGGCAGTTACGATTCCTTTCAATCCGCAATCTCAAACCGCACAAGCATAGAGTATTTCTTTTTAATTGTACGGAAACTATCAAATGAAACGACATTGGAGGACAGCACGTTACTCTGTGAGAAAGGAAGGCTGCTACCTGCTTCGTCTTCTACAATACGTATTACCGGTCCCAATTTTTTACCCAATGCCTCCACCAGATAGGACGCTTTCCTCTGCGCCGCTTTCAAGGCCGCGATTTTTCCTTTTTGATGGTAGGACAACATGTCCTTGTTTTCCAGTTCACCGATGCGCATGGTATGGATACCTTTGGTATCCATACGTTTGAGGATTTCATCAATCTGTTTGAAATCCAGTAACGTAATATCGAAGGTCTTGGCCACCAGAAAGTCCTGCCCTTGCTTACGCCAATAATCACCGATCTCCTGCGTACGGACGGCATTCGGAGAGATACCCGCGTCATGCAGCACTTCCCGCAGTCCCTGTTCGATCCGGTCCAAAGAGATCTTTGTACGATATTCCTCCGGTTTGGACCTGCCATCAAACTCCTCCTCGAAGTATTCACGGATTTCGATAATGTAGTGAATCCTGTCCGGCACGATCTCAATCTCGGATGTCCCGGTCACTTCAATGTAGCGTCCGTCTGCCTGCGCCTGCACCTGTGACAGGCCGGCTAGCGGCAGGAGCATTGCCAATAATAATAGTCTTGTTATCATAAGCGGTTGTATTTATTTTACTTCAAATTCCGTATCCATATAAATTTCGAGTTGCAGTCCTATTCGGTATTTTCCTGAAAGTAACCTGCCTGCTTGGAATCGTTTCTTGTCGTTTCTGTCTGTTATCCGGTTGACATCCCATGAGACAGGAATGGTAAACAGTATCGCTTCTCCACCTTTCAAACGGGCACGGCTTTTCATATAATTCGCTTCTCCTATCCAACCGGAACGGGCAAAGGGATGTACCATATATCGCTCGTCTGTACTTATACTAGGGAAAAAGACCGGTTGTACCTCCAGGTTTGTATGGTTTTCAAATAAAATACGTATGGAATCATTATTGGATGGTAATACCTTGAAAGCAAAGGCACCGTCCATTTCCGTCTCCTTTATGGAAACAATACTTTTACCTGTCAGATTGCAATAGGTATGGATGTTGGCAAACACATAAAAATTAGCCTGGTACCTGTTGGGCTTTAACGGATATTTAAACTCGGACATACGGATATGTTCGGGTAGCGTATCGCCTTTGGATAAATCTCTTCCTCCAATGGCGAATACAAGATTGTCTATAAAGGGGAAACCGAGCCATTTGCCATTTACCATCTGTTTGAGATTATGATATTCAAGCTCGGCTGTAGGGCCATCCATATTGATTATATCAAGCACAATCTCTTTTGTCCGAGGAGAATATACTGGTTGTCGTGTCCTGATTTTGTAGGCGTCCGCATGGGTGATGGTGACAGCGGGAAGCCTTTGTATGCGGATGCGGCTCTCATACTTTTCTATTTCCGACAGTGACAGCGGAAAATCGATATCCTGCGCTTGCAATTTGGGTAACAAGCAGAATAAATAAACTGATAACAAGTACGCTATTTTTTTCATACGTTTTGACTTTAAGGTTGTACAAACTTACATCTTCTGTTTATATATCTCCATTCTTCACTATCCCAATAATGTTTTTCGCCGTCAGACCCGGATACGACTTTTTGTTTTCCCGTAAATGTAACCTTAGCCTTTCCTCCCTCAAAAGGGTATGCAAACTTGAATTGGGGAGTAATGATTATGTGTCCCGACGAATCGGCAAAACCCATCAGGCCTTTCTCATCCATGATTCGGAACAACCCTTCCTTGACATAATCAGGTCCGTTATCACATTCGACTACATAAAAAAGTTTCTTGCCTGCATCGTTAATGCAGACTATCCTGGCATCTCTTGGCTTGTCTTCTTCCTCAAAATCAACATTATCTCTGTATGAGCAACTTGCGTACACGTGTTGCAATTATATCGCAAATCCGAAAATAAGCATCAATAAGCAACCACAGCTCTTGACTGCAAAATTACGATTTTTATTCATAAACAACAGGATGTAAACACATAAAAATCAAAAGTCTGTGTCTATTTTAACAGAATCTCCGTTTTTTTCGTATCTTTGTATGTGATATTGGGGTATTGTACCCTAACAATAATAAGAAAACGATGCAAATTCATAACAATATATTGATAACAGAATGCTCGGCTTACGATTTCAAAGAAATGTTGGAACGTAAGAAAGTGAAATCGTGGCTTAAATCGGTATCGGCTTTTGCCAATACGGATGGTGGCAGTTTGTTCTATGGAGTGAACGATGACGGAGTGATTGTTGGTTTGGAGAATCCGCAAGCCGATGCCGATTTTATCAGCGAAACGATAAAGGCAAGACTTGACCCTGTGCCGGAAATACAACTTATTCCGATAGAACACGAAGGACACTCTTTGCTTGAAGTGAAAGTAAAGGCAGGAATGCTTACACCTTATTACTATTATCAGGACGGAACACGTACCGCATATGTGCGGGTTGGCAATGAAAGCGTGGAGTGTAATTCACAACAACTTCTTTCGTTGGTATTGAAAGGTACACACATGACATGGGATTCTCTTCCCACACAAGTGGATGCCAGCAAGCACTCTTTTATTATTCTCGCCAATACTTTCCGTGAGCAAACCCATCAGGAATGGAATGACAAGTATCTGGAATCATTCGGTCTAGTTACTCCTGACGGTAAACTGACCAATGCCGGATTATTGTTCGTGGATAATTGCACCGTATTCCAATCGCGTATCTTCTGCACCCGTTGGACCGGACTTTATAAAGATGATGCCATCAGTTCTGTAGAGCATCGGGATAACCTCGTATTGCTCTTGAAATACGGCACGGACTTCATCAAGAACTACACCATGAGTGGATGGGTGAAAATGCCCAACTATCGTTTAAATCTGCCCGACTATTCCGACCGTGCTATTTTTGAAGGGTTAGTAAACCATCTTATCCATAGAGATTATACGGTAATGGGCGGTGAAGTGCATATTGACATTTACGATGACCGCGTAGAACTGGTATCACCCGGTGCTATGCTTGATGGTACGCGGATTCAAGACCGTGACATCTACAAAGTGCCTTCGATGCGCCGGAACCCAGTCATTGCAGACATGTTCACACAGTTGGACTATATGGAGAAACGTGGTTCCGGCTTACGCAAAATGCGAGAGCTTACGGAGAAACTACCCAACTTCCTGCAAGGAAAAGAACCACAATATCAAACGGAAGCGACCTCTTTCTACACTACATTCTATAATCTGAACTGGAGTGAGAACGGCAGAATACCAGTTGAAGAAGTGGCTAACAGGGTAAATAGTACCCTCGAAAAGTACCCAGTAAACGAAGAAAGTTCGGTCGAAAAGTTCGGTGTAAACGAAAAAGGTTCGGTGAAAAAGTTCGGTGTAAATGCATATAGGTTCGGAGATACATCGAAAACACCGAAGAAGGTCAGTAAAACTGCACAAAAGATAATTGACCTCGTTATTTCTGACCCATCAATCACAGCCGATAATATGGCTAATAAAATTGGTGTAACTAAACGTGCCATAGAGAAAAACATCAAAAGCCTTAGGGATATGGAGATTTTGGCTCATGAAGGTTCTGATAAGGCGGGCTATTGGCGCATTATTGTTAACCCTCAAACTGAGCAATAAACCTATGGGAACATCTTTCATTCCACTTTGTACAATAATTGCCGTTTTGATTATCGCCTTTTTGTTTGCCTCCTTACCGCAGGTAAACCATAAAACGCGATACAGAGTGCTTTATGCAATAGCCATCATCATGCTATTTGCTGTTATTCCTATCAGTGAGTATCTAACCGGGGACACTAAAAATTCAAACAGCAATTATCTACTTGTTCTGATATTCGATGTTGCGGTAGGTTATTTCTGTATGTACATTGCCGCATTGCTGAAATTCAATGTCCTTAAACGAAAGAATCAAGTATTGGAAAACGCCTTGACAGAAAAGCAACAAGAAAATGTAGCAATCCTATTGGAACATCAGAATGAGAAACAACAAGCCCTTCAGCAAGAAGAACTTGAATGGTTTGCAGGGAAAATAAGAGTGTTCACTGAGGAAGAACAGAAAGCCATTCTTGCAAGTGCGCTATCATTTGCCGAACATGATTTGATTGTTGCTCCATCAATAAGCATACAGCCCAAAGACGAGTGCAGTCAGCAAGAACTTATGTACTTTGTATGCTCTATATTTTTCAATATGGGCAAGAAGCGCAGTGACATTGCAGGTTTCTTATATAAAGTGTTTCCTCTCTATTTTCCTGCCGGAGAAAGTGCATTGGCTAAGAAGATGCCGGGATTGGAAAGAGTAAAAGAGAAAAGGGAGAAAGAAAATAAGTAAAATAACGATTATGGAAAAAGAAATAATCATATCAACAATACTTGACGTTTGTAAAGACATGGGTCTAAACTATATAACCAAAGTAAAGTCTGCCACATGGAATGCAGATGTCGTTGTTGAACATGATACATACAAAGTGGCTTTCAACGTGTGCAAATGTCCTCGCAATGTAGCAGCCACATACAAAGCTATGCGTAAAGAACGTGTTTGCGGATGTTGGCTGTTACTGCCAGCAGCAAACTCGTCTTATCAAAAACAGAGTCTGCCATGCTTTAATCTTATATTCCAAACAGACAAGGAGTTTGTTTGTCTCAATTCAATGTTTGATGATAATTCCAATAATCGACTTGAATTTCCCACATTCCTTCATCTTCTTATTGATGGTAAGATTAAGTTTGCAGAGCAAGCTGAAATAAACAAAATAGAATTGTGCTTTTATAAAAATGAATGTTGGAAATGTCATAGGGAGAATGATGTCTACTTTGCAAACCGTCTTTTCTCGAAAGAAGGAATTGTGATCAATGGACAGCATTTGATGATGGATGAAGACATCACATTCAATCCATCTATCATCAAAGGGCTTAAGAAATATATGCATGAGCATCCGTCTGAAACATTCATTATGGGCGAAATAAAGCCAAGATATAGTAAGACGATTGGAGAAGCATATCCTTCGTTCGGTTGTGCCCAATGTGATAGTATCTTCGGGAACTTTTATCTTCAAGAGAATATGATGGAACTCATGCACTGTACGGATAATTTGCGTAAAGTTATTATCACCCTTGATGAACCAATAAAAGTACCTGCTCATTGTTGGTACAAAGTAAATAATTGAAATACAGGAATACATTCAAGAGCAGTTTCAAAATAAATAAATAAATCAGAATGAATATAATAGATATATATGACAAATTGAAGAATAGTTATAAAAACTATATCGGAAGTTTTGTATCCATAAAAGACGAGCGGATAAAGCAGCGGGTCAGTGAGGCAATTCAGAATGAGAAGCTGTGGCCTAAGGCTTTAGTCCAGTTCAATCCGAATTTTGCCCAAGGTCTTGGGGTTTCACAATTGATTAAAAAAGGACTTCCTATTCACAAAGATTTGGAACAATTCTTCAAGACTCCCTTTTACAAACACCAACAAGAGGCAATAGAATTAGGATGCCAAGACAGAGAATTTATCGTAACCTCAGGTACAGGTTCTGGCAAATCCCGTACCTTCATGGCTACTATCTTCAATTATGTTTTACTGCATCGGGAAGACTGCAATAATAAGACTATTGCCATCATTGTATATCCGATGAATGCCTTGATTAACTCGCAAGCAGAAGAGTTGGATCACTATCGGCAACAATACGAGGAAACGATGGGTGAAAAGTGTCCGTTTACATTCGGTAAATATACAGGGCAAGAGGATTCGCAAGCTCGTGAGCGAATGCAACAAACACCACCTAACATCATATTGACCAACTACATGATGTTAGAGTTATTGATGACTCGTGCCGGTGATGAAAAACGTCTTAGAGATTGTTTCCTCGAAAATCTGCATTATCTAGTATTTGATGAATTGCACACTTATCGCGGTATGCAGGGTAGCGATGTTTCGTTTTTAATTCGTCGTATCAAGGCGCAAGCGAAAGAGAATGTATTGTGCTTTGGTACGTCCGCAACAATGGTGGCAGACGACAAGTTGACTTATAAAGAACAACGCCAAAAGGTAGCAGATGTTGCGTCCTGTATTTTCGGTAGCAGATATGATGCAAGTCAAATTATAGATGAGACGTTGAAAGTCGGTCTGACAAATTCGAATTACTCTAAATCTGATTTGCTGACAGCAATTACTTCGCCTATACCTACGGAACTGAATGCAACGATGATTCAGAAATTTCCTACAGCAAACTGGATTGAACAGAGCATTGCATTACGTTACGATGAACAAGAACAAAAATATTTTCGTGGACAGCCTTGTTCTATTGAGGATATTGCCGAAAAACTATTTAATTACATAGATAAGTCTATTACGCAAGAGAAATGCTTTCAACATATTATAGGTGTATTGAATTGGTGTAATGAAGTAAATGTCTGTCAAGGTACAAACCTGTTACCATACAAAATTCACCAGTTTATTCCTCAAACTGGCAATGTCTATGCGACTTTGGGTAATCCGATGGATAGGTATATTACTGTCGATGAAAAATTGTATTGCGAAGAGTTATCAGATGAAAGTAACAAAGTAAAGTATTATCCAATCATGTTTAGCCGACTCAGCGGACACGAGTTGTATTCTGTCAAAGTCGTAGGTAGTATCTTCTTGCCTCGCAACTTTGATGAACGTAATGAATCTGACGAGGAAGAGCAAGAACAGTCTGCAAACAATGGATATATTATTGTACCTCATGAGAATGAAAGCATAGAAGATTTCCTGCTTGACCCCAATTCTGACGATATACCGGAAGATTGGTACAAGTTGGACAGACTGGGGAATCGTAAATTCAAAAAAACGTATTCAGACCGATTCCCGAAAAGAATATACTTTAATGTATTGGGACAATTGTCTGAAACAGCTGATATACTTGATAATCCAATCGAAGGCATTTACATTTCCTGTCCATTAAAATATGATCCGACTGCTAAAGCCGTATATTCCGGTTCCAGCAAAGAATGGTCTAAATTGTCAAAGATTGGCAGTGAAGGTCGAAGTACAGCTACCACTGTACTCTCTTATGAGAATATCACTAAAATGAAAGATGCCGGAGTAGTTTCTGTTGACCGAAAGCTCATGACTTTCGTGGATGCTCGTTAGGATGCAGCACTTCAAGCTGGTCATTTTAATGATTTTATTCGTATTGGTAAAATCCGTTCTGCTATTTGGAATGCAGTAAAAGACTCCGACGAACCTATTGGCAGTGATAAAATTGCTCGATTGGTATTCAGACATCTTAATCTATCTCATGAGGACTATTTCCGTTACCCAAATTGGAGCGGTGGTCGTGCTAAGAAGGTGGAAGGTGTCATGGAGAAATATTTGGGCACTATCATCTATGATGATTTAGCCGGAAATTGGCAGGTCAATATGCCCAATCTGGAAGATTGTGCATTATTGAAAATCAATTATGAATTTCTTCATGATGAAATTACTGGTGAGAATGGTTGCGAACGTTTGTATGATATACCAGAATTGGATGGATTATCAGATGAAAGTAAGGAGCGTTTCATTGTTCAGATTTTGGACTATATGCGTCATAAGTTGTGCATTAATTCTGATGAGAGAACAGAAGAAGCAGCAAAGGATCTTGAAAAACAAGTTCGCGAAAATCTTAAAAGCCCGTGGACTTTGGATGATAATGACAGAATCACTTCCGCCCATGCCTTATGCTTTGTAAAGCCACAAAACAGACGAAAAGCATATGGCAAGGAAATAGCCGGCTATCGCTCTAAATTGGCATTCTTCATTCGTGACTTCCTCAGTGCTAACGGTGGTACCGCAACAATCGGTTCTGCTGAAGAGTATGTTGCTTATATGCAGTCGTTGTTCACTGCATTGGGCAATTACATAGATGAAAACGATGGAGCATATCAACTGTACTATTCCAGTATTTTATGGGAAAAAGGTGACGAAAAAAATGTTCGAACTGACCTTACCAGGATTAGAACAATTGGTGACGAAATCGTATATACACCGAATAAGTATTTCCAGGAATTTTACAAGAACATTCCTTTGGCAAACGTAAATTTGGAAGCCAAAGACCATACAGGACAAGTAACTAAATCCGAGCGTGAAGAACGTGAGCAACAGTTCCGTAACGGTGATTTTCCTGTGCTTTATTGCTCTCCTACAATGGAATTGGGTATTGATATTAAAGACTTGTCTATCGTGGGTATGCGAAATGTGCCGCCTACACCTGCGAATTATACCCAGCGTGCCGGACGTGCCGGGCGTAGTGGTCAGGCTGCATTGATATACACATACTGCCGTCCACGCAACTCCCACGAGAATTACTATCTTCGCCATCCCGAGAAAATGGTCAGCGGTGAAGTAAAGGCTCCACGCATGGAGTTGGTGAACGAAGAACTATTTTCCACCCACTTCCATTCTACGATACTTTCAATATGCCCCATTCCTCAGTTATCTAATGGTATTGCCGACCTTGTGAATTATAGTAATGCCAATGCGATTACCTTAAAACCGGAAGTTGTACATCATCTTCAGCTATCTGATGAGCGAAAGGCTGAGATAAAACACATATTCAAGCAAGTGATAACCGACCATTATCTGTCAAACAGAATTATAGATGAAATGCCATATTGGTTTACAGATAATTGGATGGATAATATCCTCAATAACTATCTTTCCGATTTTGACAAGGCTTTAAATCGCTGGCGGAGCTTATACAAGTTGGCTCAGCAACAAATTGAAGAGGCGCAGGCTATCATCCGAAACAATGTGTATGGAGAAAACTCTAACGAGAAGAAGGAGGCTTTGTTAAAAGAAAAGCGAGGCACAGAACTTCGAGACATGTTGCTTGGGCAAAATCAAGGAAAAAATGCTGAAGAAAACGAATTCTATCCATATCGTTATTTTGCCAGTGAAGGCTTCTTGCCCGGTTACAACTTTACAAAGTTACCTCAACGCACCCTTCTACAATATAAAAACAGTGATAAGGTTGAATATCTTAGCCGTGCTAAATCTTTGGCATTATCTGAGTTTGGTCCGCAGAATATCATATATAATAATGGTAGTAAATTCCGCATCTCACGAATGATGCTTACTGGGGACCCAACTCCCAATAAATTTTTCTATAACCCTAAAACAGGGGTTATCTATAAGAATCAGGAAAATGTCGCCCATCATACTGATATTATCACAGGTGAAAGTCTTGATGGCGTCTCCAAATTGATACCTGGTTACTGTATTCAATCGCAGGATATGATAGCCCAGGAGACTGAGAAAATCACTTGTCAGGAAGAAGAACGTAGTCGGAAATTCTATCAACTAAAGACCTATTTTTCTTCTGATGACACACGTGCAATGAGTACGTGCGAACTAAAAACAAAAAATGGCATACACCTCGCAAATATACGATACATACCTTCATGCCGACTGACTTACATTCTGGAATCCAAGAATGACAATAATGCTAATGGCTTCGCTTTCGATACAAAGACCGGTGATTGGGTTAGTTCTGAACGTATGGCAATCTATGCACAAAGGCAACAGGAACACCCAGAAGAGCCTAATTACATCAAGTATGTCAAATTATTTACAGAAACAACGGCTAATGCTATTTATATTCAGCCACTTGAAGCTCTTTCTTTAAGAGATAAGGGGGCTGTGCGCACATTCCTCTATGCCTTTAAGCAAGCCATTGAAGATGTGTTCCAAATCGAGGGTAGTGAAATTGGCGCAGATGTGATGGGTGAAGAAAAAATTCCTAATGTACTCATTTATGAAAATGCGGAAGGTTCTTTAGGCGTTTTAAGTCGCCTTGTTGCTGAACCTGCCTCTTATCGTGCTGTTGTGAAACGGGCTTATGAGATTTGCTACAAAAAAAATTCACAGCTTTCTGATGAAGAACGTGAAAAACTAATACCAGCAGATTATACAAATCTGCTCAACTATTACAATCAGCCGTATCATCAACTTATTGATGTACGTAAGATTTATGATACGCTTTGCATTATGATGAATGCGGATATAGAAGTGCGTTCTGCTGGTCAGCATCAAAACTACGACAATCAATATAAGGCTCTTGAAGAAGCTCGCGATCACAATAGCAGTACGGAATACAAGTTTCTGAAATACCTTTACGAACATAAACTGCGTTTGCCGGATAAGGCACAACCCATGTTCCCCGAGCAGTACTATGTACAGCCTGATTTCATGTATGGTGACAGAATCGTTGTCTTCTGTGATGGCACTCCACACGATTTGCCGGAAGTACAGGAAGATGACCGGAACAAGCGTGAAGTGCTTGAAGATGCCGGTTATGTAGTAATAGCATGGCACTATGCAACACCTCTGGCAGAATTTGTGGCTGCACATTCAGATATATTCACCCCAGTAAGTTAATTGAAATGGAATATAAGACTGGAACACTCGTTGAATTTCGCTCACGTCCCTGGGTGGTTCAACAATCATCAGATAAAGACTTGCTTGTCATCAAACCTCTTGGAGGAACTGATGCTGAGACTGTCGGACTATACAAGCCCTTGTATGGCGACAAACTTGACACGACTGTTAGCTCGTACAATTTTCGTAAACCTTCAGCAGAAGATGTAGGTACAAACAGCTATCCAAAAGCAGCACGCATTCTTTATAATGCGTGTAGGCTGTCGTTTCGTGATATTGCAGGGCCTTTTCAATGCTTGGGCAGACTCTCTTTTGAGCCACGTCCCTACCAAATGGTGCCGTTGATTCTTGCGCTAAAACACAAACAGATACGCTTGCTTATTTCTGATGACGTAGGTATTGGCAAGACATTGGAATCATTGCTTATAGTCAAAGAACTTATTGACCGCAGAGAGATTCAGCGTTTTGCTGTCATCTGTCTACCACACCTTTGCGAACAATGGCAAAATGAAATACGTGATAAATTTGGACTGGAAGCAGAAATCATTCGTTCTAGTACAATTAGTCGTTTGGAAAAGAATATGCGTGCCAATCAGAATGTGTTCCGTGATATTCTTTTTCAAATCATCTCTATTGACTATATCAAGTCTTCTGACCGCAAACCGATGTTTTTACAGCATTGCCCTGAATTTATAATTGTGGATGAAGCGCATACGTGCGCCAAGCCCAAGGGAGCAAATAAAGGTCAACAATTACGTCATTCTTTGCTCTCGGACTTGGCAAAAACTGAACGCCACATTGTTCTCCTGACTGCTACACCCCATAGCGGAAACAGTGAAGAGTTTCAATCCGTCATAGGTTTGCTTAAACCTGAGTTCGCTCATTATACTTTAGAAGACGCAAGGCAACGTGAAGAACTATCTCATTACTTCATCCAACGACGGCGTGCAGATGTAAAACCCTACGTTGGTGATGATGTAATCTTTCCTACTCGTGTGCAGTTTGATGCCAAGTACGAATTGGGCGAACAGTATCATGCTCTTCTTATGGATATAATTGACTATGTTCGTGAAGGAGTAAAGATTGCCCGCTCTTTGGGTAAGGTGAAGCAACGCTATATTTATTGGGATTTGCTGGCACTCATCCGGGGTGTCATGTCCAGTCCCGAAGCCGGCATCAGTATGTTGCAAAACAAGATATCCAAGCGTTCCAATGATTCTGACGATGTAGCAAACGATGAAGAGAAGATATATAAGTTCAACGATGCGCTGAAAGATGGACTTCTCGGTGACGATATACTTCCGGAATCATATGAGGAATCTTCTATCGGTGAAAAGAATAAGTTACGTTCTTTCATTACAAGGCTTCGTGAAATCAAAGAGAAGAAGCAAGATAACAAGGTGTTAGAGTTAGCTAAAAATGTGGAGTTTGCACTCAATTCCAGCTACAGTCCCATTGTGTTTTGCCAATACATCCAGACAGCCGAGTATTGTAAAGACTACATTGCCAAATATCTGGCTTTAAACAAGAAATACAAGGATGTAGCCGTAGAGGTTATTACTAGTCGTCTCACAGATGAAGACCGAAAGATGAAGATTGATGAATTATCAAAAACGCCCCGTCATGTCCTTGTATGTACCGATTGTCTTTCAGAAGGAGTTAATCTGCAAACAGGCTTCAACTGTATCATCCATTATGACCTACCGTGGAATCCCAACCGTATGGAGCAGCGTAACGGTCGTATTGACCGTTTTGGTCAAACGGAAAAAGAAGTGGCTATTTTTACTTTATTTGATGAAGAAACCAATCCTGTGGATAAAATCATCATGAAAGTACTTTATCGTAAACAGGATCAGATCCGTAAATCTCTGGGTATCTATATTCCGATTGCCGACAATGATTCGTCGCTGATGGAAAGCATCATGGAGGAGATTATCGTCCTCGATACAAAAAAAACACTCATTCATCAGCCTACACTGTTTGATTTGGATGAGTTCAAAGAGACCACCGAGGAACATGACAAGCGTATCCAGCGTGCAGTAGAAATAGAGAAAAAATCACATACCTACTTTGCACATAACACAAAAGCAATGAATCCGACTCGTTTGGTGGAAAGTTTGAACGAAGCAAAGAAAGTAATCGGTGACATCTATGACACACGAGACTTTGTAGTCGATGAGCTTCGCCACGCCGGAGTGAATGTAAAGACAGATAATATGCCGCTTTGTTATTCGTTTCAACTTATCGAACTTGAAGAGAATCTAAAGCCATATTTCTTACAAGCATCCGATAAAAAAGGAGTAGTACGTATATCTTTCGCTTCACCAACCCCTAAGAACTATATGTATATTGGGCGCAACCATATCTTTGTGGAAGACCTTTCGCGAGCAGTGGTCAATGATACGATTAATGGCGGCGATTTGGGAGCGTGTCGTGCTATGGTGATTCAAACCGATAAAGTACAAACCGTTACCACGGTATTGTTGATGCGTGTTCGCTCCGTAATCAGCGAAATAAAGCATAGTGATCACCAACTTGTAGGCGAAGAAATGATATTTTTGGGATATAAGGGAAAGGTGGAGAATCATGATTTCCTGTCAGAAGAAGAATGTCGTAATCTTTTCTTGGAATCACAAGCATCCGGTGATGTGGATTTTGTGGCTCAACGCAACATTTTCAAACGTCGTTTGGAGTGGGTAGAAAATGAGACAACATTGCGTCTGCATACCGATGGTATAGCCACCGAACGGGCCAACAATCTCGTGCGTTCGTTTGCACAATATCGTACCTACCTGTCAGAGGCAGAATATCAGGTCGTGAGTCCGGTTTTACCGATGGATGTGATTGCAGCATTTGTTTACATGCCCAAGGTTCCTCAATTATAAAAGGTATTCACTATGGATTATACATCAATACATATATATGGTCATCTTCTTTCTGATGACATCTTGCACGAAATAGAAACAGATTCATCCATGCAAGGAAATCGTGAACAGGACTTCAACCTTGATGTTTCGCTCACTGCTAAAATTGACAATGCATGGAGTAGCCTGCGCAATGATTGGAAACTATTCGCCGAGCGCAACACGCTACGCGACCCATACGGTACGAAATCTGTACGCCGCCTGATGGAGCGTTTCTTTTCTAGTCTGGACTACCAACTGGATTATCAGCCGACTCAATTAGAGGTAAGCGAGCGTAAGTTTGATATTCCCTATATCTGTCCCGAACTTGGACAGATGCCTGTCATCATTGTAGGTGATAAAACTGGTGATGTCGAACTGGACACATTGGATAAATGTACGCTTGATCAACGTGTAAAAGGCGAGCGCCGACAAAAATCTCCCCATGCCACCATGCTCGACTATCTCAACAGTACCGAGCATATCTATGGTATCGTGACCAATGGGCAGGTGCTTCGACTGATTCGCAACACAGGACAGTTGGTAAAACTGACCTATATCGAATTTGACATGCGTCGCATGGTCGAGGAGGATCATTATGCCGAGTTCTGTCTGCTGTTCCGCTTGATGCACACATCTCGTTTCAGCCATGGTGGAGATGATGCGTGCATCATGGAACAATGGTTCAATCGCTCCATTGAAAGTGGCAACCGCATTCGTGCCGGATTGAGCGATGCTGTTCAGAAAACGATGGAAAAGCTGGGGCGTGCCGTTGTTTGTGGCGAAGGTGAAGGTAATGAAGCCTTTCGTTTGGCTGTTATAAATGGTGAAGCCAATGCTCAAACGCTCAACAAGGAACTAATACACTTCATCTATCGCATCCTGTTCCTCTTTATCATTGAGGACAGGAATTTGGTGTATCATATTGGTGAGCCGGATAAGGATGCGGATTATGACCGAAAGGTTCGTTGCCAAGACATTTACAAAAGGTTCTATGCTGTATCTCGTTTGCGTGGATTATCCGAATTGCCCCATTTGCGCAATGAGAGATACCATGACTTATGGGAAGGTCTGATGGACTCATTTCGTTTGTTTGAGGATGAAGCCTTTGGAGCGCCTCTCTGCATCAAACCACTTGGTGGGATATTATTCCACAAAGATACTTTGCACTATTTACGCCGATGTCAGATTTCTAATAGGCAGCTACTTGAAGCTTTCTTTAGCCTGAACGAGTTTAAGGACGAAAAGCAAAATCGGGTAAAGATTAACTATTCTTCTCTTGATGTAGAGGAGTTCGGCTCAGTATATGAAGGTATCCTCGAAATGCGTGCCGTCATAACGCAGGGTACTTCTCTTACAAATTGGGACTTTACATTTGGTGCTGGTTTGGATAGAAAGTCATCCAGTTCCTATTATACTCGCCCCGACCTTGTACAGAATTTGATTCGCACCACATTGGAGCCAGTTATTAAAGAGCGCATTGCCCAATGCCAAACCACTGAAGAGAAAGTACGCTCTCTGCTCTCTATGAAAGTTTGCGATGCCGCCAGCGGTTCCGGTCATATTGTATTAGCTATGGCTCGTACACTGGCATGGTATATTTGTACCTTGCGTACAGGTGAGGACAATCCGGCTTCGCAGGATTACCGCGAAACTCTTCGTGAAGTTATCCAAAAATGTATCTACGCAGTCGATTACAACCCTGATGCAGTGGAATTATGCAAAGTCGTACTTTGGATTGAAGGTTATTGTGCAGGTAAGCCGCTTTCATTCCTCGACCATCATGTACGTTGCGGAAACTCTGTGATAGGTGTTACCAATCTCGACACATTGCTCAATGGTGTACCTAAAGAGGCTTTCTCTGCCGAGAATAAAGAAACAAAGAAAAAGATTATAGACTTGAATAAGGAAGCTCTTAAAGATGTGGCTTTGGTTCAAGACGGCAAGTCGACAGGATATGCGATGACATTATTTAGCGGAGACATTGCTATACAGAGCATTGACAGCGAGCAAGTAGGGCTTGCCGGAAAAGTAAAAGAAATTAGTGCCCTGCCAGAAGAATCGCTTTTGCAAGAACTTACTAAACAGTCTAAGTGGGAAGAACTGATGCAATCGCCACGTGTAGAATGTTTGCGGCGTGCTTGCGACATTTACACTTATAGTTTCTTCAAACAGTTCAGAGGTGAGGATTTCATTTCTGACATTGATGAAGAGACAAATACTTTTGTCCCTTTCAATCTGCCCTATACACGCACTGTTTATAATGCTTTGCAAGAGATAAAGTATCTTGATTATACAGCCGAAGAGATGGAAGGTTTGCAAGTGCTTCCCGATTCGTTCAAGCATGAAGTGAACAAAGTGGCACATGCTAACCGCTTCTTCCATTGGTGCGTGGAGTTCCCCGAAGTGTTTGCCGATGATGGTGGATTTGATGTGATGTGTGGCAATCCGCCTTGGGATAAATTGCAGATGGAAGATGGAAAGTGGTTTGTTGGAAAAGACAATTCTATCGTAAGTGCGGCTAATCAGGCTACACGTGATAAACTAATTGCACAACTTGAAACAAGTAATCCAAATTTATTCAACGAATATTGTGTTGCTAGAGAGTCTATCGCAAGTCAGTCACGTTATGTAAAATATTCGGGGCGCTTTAACTTAACCAATCGAGGCAAAATAGAATTGTCTTCCTTATTTGCGGAAATATGTCTGGACTTCTCAAAAAAGGCATGGGGACTTGTTATACCTACCTCTATTGCTTTTGGAGACTCAACGAAACACTTCTTTGAAAAACTGGTAACAGAGAATAGACTTATGTCCCTTTATGATTTTGAAAATCGGGAGAAGTTGTTTGATATAGATAGTAGATATAAATTCTGCCTTCTTACTGCAGGGCAACAACAGATTAAGCCCCGTGAGGTATCTGGAGGTTTTTATTTAACACGTTTGGATCATTTGCTTGACCCTAATAGAATCTATAAATTGGAGACTGCCGACTTTACAAAACTTAATCCAAACACTAAGACATGTCCTGTTTTTAGAACAAGTAAAGACGCTGTACTAACAAAAAAACTATATGGTAAAGCTCCTATTCTTGTTAATGAAGAAACTGGAGAAAATCCTTGGGATGTTCGTTTGGCAACTCTCTTCAATATGGCTACAGCTTCAAATCTCTTTAAAACAAGAAAACAGTTAGAGAATTTAGGTGCTACACAAATAGCAGCAAACTATATATATGAACAACAAGTGTATGTTCCTTTATATGAAGGAAAAATGTTCTGGTTATATAATCATCACTTTGGTGAATTTCCTGATGATACACCAACCCACAAACATCCTGACTCCATACCAAAGACTGACATCGCAATACTTAAAGACACGAACTCTAGTTTATCTCCATGGTATTGGATAAATAGAGATTTTGTAAAGGAGAAAATGATAAAAACAGATAGCAAAGGAAATGTGCTTTGGGAATGGACCCATAATTTTTATATAGCTTTTCGTGATGTAACGAACGCGACAAATGAGAGGACTTGCATAGCAAGCCTTATGCCCAGCGCTGTTGGCGCTGGGCATAAGGCCCCGCTCGTTTTCACTTCGCGAGGCCTTATCCCCAGCAGTTCGCTTCTCGCACTGCTATCTTCGCTTGTTTTTGACTACATTGCAAGGCAAAAAGTTGGTGGCAGTAGCATGGGTTTTTTTATTATGAAACAAATACCTATCCTCACTCCTGAGCAAATTCAATCCTCTAACTATCAGCGAGATATTATAGAGCGTGTCGCCCGTCTCTGCTGGTTTAACCACGATCTGGATGGTTGGATGGAAGAACTGCGAAAAGAATGCCCAAAGGAATATGACCTACCAGATGAGCCTGTAACATGGGACGAAGCAAATCGTGCTGTATGGCAGGCAGAGCTGGATGCCATATTCGCCCACCTTTACGGTCTGAATACAGAAGATCTTCGCTACATTCTCGACCCGGAGGATGTATGTGGAAAGGGCTGCATCAACGAAACATTCCGTGTACTAAAAGACCGTGAAATCCGTGAATTAGGCGAATACCGTACCAAACGTCTCGTACTGGAGGCATGGAATAAATTTGGATTCGATAACTGATTGAAGATTTATGCTGAGTAAAAAAGACATAGAAGAACTGGCTACAGGTGCAGTAAAACGTTATTTCAACACTTGTAACTTAATCTCGCCCCAAATTCAGGAGAATGATAAAACTCCTGATTGGGATGGAGAACTCAACCTATATGAAACTAAAAAAGATATTAGGAAAAATTATATAGGAAGTCTTCGGATTCAGGTAAAAGGAAAAGAGGTTTCAAAATTCAAGACCAAAGAGACATTTCCTATCGAGACCATATTTTTAAGAAACGCAAAGAACGAAGGATTTGTGTTCTTTGTTGTAGAAGTTATGCCCAATGGCGATAACAAGATATTCTACAAGAAGATGGCTCCTATTGAGATACGAGGACTGCTTGCTACTATAAACAAACAGCAAAAGACCAGAAGTATGCCATTTGAGCCACTAAGCATGGATAAATCTTGGACTGAGGCCGAATTAAAAGCTTTTTTATCAGATTGTATCAAACAGAAAAGTTTTGCTTCAAAAAATCCGTTTAGCATTGAAGATGTCAAAAATGTCCATGATTACCAATGGGGATTTACTTTTCAAGGGAAGAAAAATAATCTACTGAAAGACTTTCTTGGAGGATTTAAATCCTTCCTGTATCTAAAAACAAAGGAAGATGTTGAAATACCTATAGGAAATGGCCTGATGAATATATTCATGCCTGAGCTGACCATCAAAAAAGAAGAAAGTGTTTATATCGGGAATGATATTGTTGCCTCAAATTATGTTTTAACCTATACAAAGGAGAGCGTATCTTATAAACTAGAAAACTTATTCCTTCTTAAATCCGAACAGAAACCACCATCGACCAAACGTATAAGTACATTAGAAATACTTGCTGATACTACAGATGAACAGATAAAAGCTTATGAAGTTTATAAGCTACTTATAGAATATGGAAGTATAAAGTTTGGAGATACAGAAATAACAATTAATGCGTCTAATAAAAATGTTCTTTTATCAACGATAAATAAGCAGTTATCAAATCTCAGTATTCATCAAGCAGTCCTTAATGCTTTAAACATAACGACTCCGATAAATTATAAGGTGTTTACGGAAAAGGACGATTTTTCTATGCACCAATTGTATAAAGCTTTTATCGAGAACAAGGCTATTGGACTTACAAACCCACAAGGTATATTTAAGATAAGCATTGCAAATATAAATGTGCTTTTAGTATGCCAAAGTGACAATAGAGGAAAGTTTTATTTAGACAATGCTTTTACATCATCTATCGAAGTGATACAGAATAATGATGTTACCCCGTTTCGAGTACCGATATTCTCGTTCTTAGAACAAAATGGATATGTACTCTTTGATAACATTCCGTATGATAGAATTGTAGAAGCATACAATGAGTGCTATATAAAAGATTCTCGTGTACTTATACAGGCAAACTTGGATTTACTTCACATACTAAAGGCTTATGATGAATTAAAATTGTCAGGCAAATTAGAGAAGAGTAAGTTTATAATCGGAGTTGCCCAATCGTTAGCGGAATGGCTTTTGGAAAATGAACGTGATAACTCAATGATAGCAATACATCAATTAAATATTTTGCAAATAATTAAACGACAGCGAACATTTACCGAAGACGAAGTTAACTTATTGCTTCAACTGTCTCAAAACGATTCTGATATGGTAAAAGCAGGGGCTTTTTTACTGTTAGACAAGTTGGATGTAGCTCAGTTCGTAATTCAACAATTTCCAGAAGATGTGAAGGCTCGTTTTATGAACTTTCCTATAGCTATTTTTGCTAAAGTTCCTAATTGTTGCAACAATTAGATAATGGATTTTTGTATTAGGTAGGCAATACTATACAACAGTTAAGAAAGTAAAATTGTATCCATAAAGACATTTATTGTATTTAGTAGGTGGGAACAATATCACCTACCAAATACAAACTAAGTTATTCAATTCATTTTACTGTCCATTGCTTTTTCACACTGTTCTTTCACCGCCCGATACATCGAATAATGTGCAAAGGATTCTTCTTTATACTTCACGCTACTAACCGACGCAGTAACAGCCCACGTAACAATGATGACAATAAAGGGTACAACATATCGGAGCTTTATATGATAGCCACGTATAAACATCCCATTGATATTGGGTGGAATAACCGTTACTGGAATTTTAAACTCATTGATTTTGGCAAATATCTCATCCTGCCGTTTTAATATGCTTTCGGTATTTGCTTCGATAGCCATACGATTAAGATTATAATCGCAAACGTGCCGATAAAGATATTCAAGAAATTTGGACTTCTGCTTGAATAATTCAATAAGCTTCGGAAACCATAGCGAGAACGGCAATGTGTCCGACTGTTGCTTCCAGATATGCTTCTTCACCACTGATAACGCATCGTTCCAGCAAGTACAGAAACTTTTGGCGACTCCATTATAAATGGTCTTTTCGTCAAAGTCCACTTTTACAGATTGCTCTGGTTTAGGAACTGTAGTATTCTGTTTTTCAATACACTCTTTTAGCTCGTTGATACTTTGGCGCAAATTTGCAAGATTTGCAGCTACTACATCTTCTTTCATTATCTTCTACGTTTTGAGGGTTTATAAAAAGGTTCGTTTCTTTGGTTGTTCTTGTCTTTGTTGTCTCGCCATCCCAGTTCATTACTTGTTCCTCCACCTCCACCGGAAGTTATAGCTTGATGAGGTTGAACAACCAGTTCCGCTGCCACATTGCCCAACGTAACGCAAAGGCGATTAAAACTCAAATCACGGTCAAGTTTAGAACCAGCTATACTATACTCATTTTGACAGAATGATATGCCACGAATTTTATCAGAGTTATCTGTATGATTAAAGCGCATATCTATACCCTGACCTTTGAGAAGGCCAAGAAAATCATCCCATGAACAAGATACAGCCAGTGCATCAAGAGTTGCAGAACGTAGATTATACTTCCGTAATTGATAAGGGCGCAAACGACTCTTGTTTCTGGCTTTACTATTCTTAGGAGCAAAGTACAGTTCATATTCTTTAGTCAAATCCCGACATACTTTCGTATTACGTATTCTTTCATTGCTGTCAGAAATGAGATTACCATCATTGTTTATCCGGTTAAATACTAAATGACAATGAGGATGTTTCGTGTCGTGATGTCGGGCTATGATATATTGAGTATTGCGAATCCCCATTTGTTCCATCCATTTCTTAGTAATCTCTACCATCAGCACATCTCCTTCTTCGTTATCAGGGAAACGACTAATGTCGTGCGAAGAAAAAGCAAGTGATACGTGTTTCACCGGACTTTTTACTTTCGGGCGCATGGACGCTTGTATCTGAAAAGAATCAGCTATGGTTTTATTGCTGATGGCACAGACACCTTCGTATGCTAAAAGTGTGGCACACTTCTTCTTGTTCTTTTGGTCATTGGCATAATTCACTATTCCTCCGAAATCTTCTCTTGTTTTAATCTTTGCTATCATAACTATTGTTCTTTATTTGGTTGATAATTCTACTGACTTCTGATATGATTGAAAAGCATTGTTGTTTGACTGATTCCAAACCATAAGTGTGCATCTGATGGGCAATCTGATTGACATTGTTGGCGATGCCGGAAAGGTCACGGATTGCCGATGCCATTTCCGGACTGATGCGCTGACAGACCTGACAATCCATTGCCGCCTGATGACAAAATTCATTGACTGACAATCCTGCCTGTTCCGCTTTGGACTGGATATAAATGTAGTCGTTCTCAGTAAACATTACCCGAAAACATTTGGTACGTTTCTGATAGTTCGCCAACTTAGGGCGACCGCCAAGTTTCTTCTCCTTCATATTTATCTTAACTTTCGATGTTCATAAATTGTTTTTTTGAGAGTGGCAGTTTCATCCGCTTGCCGCATAGGTTTTAGTGACACTAAAACACAAACTTGCCACTCAAAAAATCTTCTTATATTTCCCTTGCTCTATTCGGCATAGCTTACCATCTCTGATAAAGGCTTCTATCCACTTGTTTGCCGTACTTCCATTTTCGCCCAAAGATGAAACCCGTGCATCATAATCCTTCTTTGTGAAAGTATCGGGTAACATATTATAAAGGGTATTCCTTCGTGCATAAATGCCAGTTTCTTGCAAAGCAGAATTAAATCGTTTGGACTGATTTCCTGACAAATTCTGATAAATGAATACAGCATGATAAAGTAAGGTTTCGCAAATATTCATGGCTATAGAATAGTCAAACTCATGGCAAAGCAATTGCTCTGTCTTGTCATGTGAGGAAGAATTGCGATGTACATTCTCCAAATGCCGGACAGCGGTCAACACCATCATTATACGATAAGCAATCAGTCCCATCCGTCTGACTACTCCTTGCATCTTGTTATCCACTTCGTCACAACACTCCTCATTCACACGGCTGAGATATTCAATAAAGTGTTCCTGTAAATCGGAGGGAAGGGAAAAGGAATAATTTCCCTGCCGTACAAATTCTTCATGTAGATGGCAGAATTTATCTCCCAATAGTTTGAACATTGCGTTCTTGGATTGAGAAATATCGCTTGTGGCAAACACATTTCTTATACCCCGCTTGAAGCGAATGATATAGAAGCAAAAGCGACTCATCAATCCGTTTTCCGCATCAGGTATCAATCTTCTTACCTGTTCGGGAGTTCCAGCCAAAGCTACTGACACTCTCGGATTAGCTACTTCACAATACTCCCTATCCTTGCGACGGCTCAGACTGACCAACTCATGATGGAATGCCTTTCGCAACACATCGGAATAATTGCCATAATCCGACTTCAATGTTTGGCTTAACGTATCGCCCTCCGACTCAAACAACAGTCCGATTCCGTCATTATCTCCCAATATCTTCAAGAAAGAGCTTGCGCTGCTATTGGCAGGAATAACAAGCATACGCATGGGCGGCTCGGCTGGCATAGTCATTCCATTATCTTTCTTACCTTTGACATAAGCATTCATCGCTTCTTTATATTCCTGCTCCAACCGTTTCGAGAGTTCATGCAAATTGCGGTTAATGGGTGCTACCAGTTCTCTACATAGGGCTAATGCCCCTTTTCCCATACCTGCATCTGCCACAACAAACAGATATAAATTCGGATAAACAATGCGCTCATCGTACACACCACAAACATTATATAAGCATACCGACAAACACACAATCGCCCCAATCAGTATCGTATCACGGTCATCTACTGAAATGGAGTTGTTGACAACCTCATTTAGAAAAGGAGGAAGATGCTCAAACACACATTCAGGAAATGCAGGAAGTTCTTCTTCTGATTTTATCCATTTGCCCGTTTTGCCATTTTGGATATTTGGCAAAATGGATAAATGCTCTTTGTTGGATGGAGCCAATGAGATTCCAGCTTGATTTGCCAAATGGAAGAAAGAACGGATAGTAATGCCTTGCCCTTTGGATTGCAGACAATGCGTATATTGTTTGTCCGTTTCTTCCCTTTGATAGCCAGGGTAAAACCTGCCGATGCGATGATAATACTCCCGTCCGTTCTCTCCCAATCCGTCCACAAGCGCGAAACCCAACTCCATCCAATCTTTATAATTGGGTGCTATATCAATGGCACGTTGTTCTATCTCCCGAACAACGCTTTCCACATCGTCTTTAACCTTATTATATATAGGAGCAATATCAGGCGTATGTGTTTGCAGTATTTCAGAAGGGACATTCTCCCAATCTTGGGCGGAAAATATTTTCCTCGACATCATCTTTGTATTTAGGGTTAATATATGCTTGTGGGTCATATGGCAGGAAGCAAGAACGAGCCACATCACTGCCGGACATATCCACTGATGGCAAACCTGTCGCTTTGATACAGTTGGCGACAGCCTTGAAGTATCGGGGATATTCCCAGCCCTTCAAGTCAACAGGTATTATCCACTTCAATCCGTTACCGGATGGGCTGACAAATAACAGTTCCGTATCAAAATACTCATGATTGAGTAATTGCTGTTTTAGTTCCACGATATTCTCCACATGGTCGAAATCCAGACACATCAATCCTGAGTGCATAATCAGTTCCTTCTCATTCCGTTTGCGGAATAATCCCGAAAAAGTACAATAGTCGAAATGGGTGGCTTTGTATCTTTTGGATTCGGGAGAAGATAGCATCGAACGCAGGGATTCGGTTTGTGGTTGCGCATAATGTCCGATGATATAGCGATACACATCCACAATGCCTACCGCCCTTATCGGTTCGATGTTTTGAATGGGCTTGCGAAAGAACGAAAAGCAATAATCTGTCGTTTCCATCATCTGATAATCTTTTTAGATTCGACAAATCGCTTGGCTTCTTCCATTAAGTCTGCTTGAGTCTTGTGTGATTTGTTCTTCAACCAATCGTCAATCTCCGATTGCAGGAAAGCCAAAGCCTTATTAATTTTATGTACGGGAATCTGTTTGGTAGATACCCATCCATAAACTGTCTGTTTAGCTGGATGTGATGGCAGATAAGAACAAAGTTCATCTATATCCATCCACTTGGGTGAATTACTTGCCTGCTTATGTTGCAAGGCATTTACTTTGGATTGTAGTACTTCTACGGACTCAATCAGGTAGGACAGCGCATTCGGCATTTCCTCCAATGAATTTACTTTATAGGCCATTTTCTTCGTATTAAAGTTGATGCCGCAAAAGTATAGGGATGTTTATGAGTGCTAAATAGGTGCTTGAAAGCCACCAATTAGCCACTTACTTGCCACCGATAGATTTAACCTTCATTAATATGGGGATTTGTTGCGATAGATAATAAAAGAGCGATAAACTACTATTAGGACTAATACTCTCTTCGCGGAGAATGTCTATACAACAAAATCCCCCTCAACAAGTCGATGCTTCATGAGGGGGATACGATGATAAGTGTGTCGTTGATATTATATAAGTCATTGGTGCTCAATGGTGGAAATCTCCACTATAACCTATAAAGCTAAGTTTTCTATATGCAGTGTATTAGCAGCTTTCTCTTTTTGTTCATTTATGATATGCGTATAAATTTGTGTGGTTTTGACGTTTGTATGTCCCATCAACGACTTAATGGTGTATATGTCAACACCATTCTCCAACAATAGCGAAGCGTAGCTATGGCGACCGCAATGGAAGGTGATATGTTTCTTGATGCCGGATGCTTCTATCCAAGCTTTCAAAGGACGGGAAATCCAAGAAGCATCTGTCAATCCCTCAAAAACGAGTGCTTCATCATTACTTGGACGTTCACCGCATAGTTGAAGGGCTTGTTGAATGACTGGCTTATAATCGGGTCGTTTTGTTTTTTGCTGAATCACGACCGCTTGCCATGTACCTTTGCTTGTCTGTTGAATCTGCTGCCATTTCAATGCTTGAATATCGCTATGTCGCAATCCTGTAAGGATAGAAAACAAGAACGCACGTTTCAAAACATCATCTTTACAAGGAGTATCAACCAACATTTGTACTTCATTCATGGTAAGTGCGACACGAGGTGTCTCTATGTTTGTTATTCCTTTTACTTTTGCGCTGATGTCAACCGTCAGATATTCATCAACGAACGCCTGCTTCAATCCGGCTTTGAGGATGGAGAAATAGGTGGATGCCGTATTCTGTGAAATAGTCCCTTTCTTATTGCCTCCCATCGGGGCACGTAACAGGAACATCTTGATGTCTTCAAGTAGTTTTACGGAAATCGTCTTAAACGGGATCGGGTTGCCTTGCGAATAGATTTTCAACAATTCTCCCACACGGGTCCAGTTGACTATGATTGAATTAGAACTATTTGGATGCCGTTTGCTGATGATGCCATTGAAGTATTTGATAAAGTCCTGTTCGCTTCGTTCATTTTGTGCCGCGATTTCGTTTTCCTTATCAGTGTAGAGGATGGCACTGTCGTATTCATGCTGGCGTAACTTACGCACATTGTCGGCATAGATACAAGCCTCTTGGTCTATCGTTGAACGGCATTGGATAATTCCATTCAAATCACGCTTCGGCTTATAGTTGAATGTTCCATCCGGCAAGATACGTGCAATGGACGACTTATCCCAAATAGGTGTGGATATAGTCCGGTTAATAGATTCCACCACACGGCTTGCCCGTTTAGAACCTCGCTTGTAAACCGGGTACGACTCTATAATCAGATACCACTCTTCTTTGTAATTCGACCTTCTGAGCTTGACGGTCACTTTGGTATGGGGTAATGCTTTCTTCATTCTACTTCTGATTTATATAGATTATCAATTTCTTGTTTGGGTACATACACATAGTTTCCTATTTGTCTTGAGGGGATGGAGTATTTTCTGACGTGCGCCCATACTGAACTATCATTAATATGATACTTCTCGCAAATCTCTGTAATGGTATAACAATCCTCCGGCTCTAAGCTATATGTTTTAGGAACAGGCTTTTCTTTCTCTGCAATACTTTCCTGCCTGTTTAGAAAAAGCCGTTCCATTTCGGAGCGTTTGATACGTGTGAGTCTTGTGCCCATGTTTATGGTTGGAATACGTCCTAATTTGATTAGACGATAGAGGGTACTGCGTTCCACCCCGAACATAGCTACTGCTTCCTTTACAGAAATATACTCTCTGATGTCTGAAACTTGTCGGGCAATGGCTTCTAACTTTGCGTTTCTATCCTTTGCGTCCTTTTTGCGCTTCCAAGCTACTTTGCCACATTTAGGAGAACAGTAATGGCTGTCGAGTGTTTTTGCGACAAATACTTTGCCGCAGACCTTGCACTTCCTTTTGATTTCAAATCCGATTGTTGGCATATCATCTACTTTTAAGTGTGTATTAGTATGTATAAGTGTGATTAAGTCCCACATTATCTACTTTTTTGTCTTGTCGCAAACATGTCGCAAATAAGAGATAAAAAAGCCCATAGAAAACACATAGCAACCATGAACCCCATAAACGCAAAAAGCGTACAACTCATTGAGCTGCACGCTTTTGCTTATTGTTTATTATCTGTATCCTTATCGGAATCATTTGACGTATACAAAGCCTATACCTTTGATGGTATCGGTTTGACAGAATTTATATCTGCCGTATGGCACAATGGTATCTCCACGCTCATTCAGATAACAGACCGGAACACCCGCTTCCAAACGAGGTTCAGGGGTATGGGCAATCAAGGTGGCATCATATCTCATCAAGACGGGTTGGTCGCAGGTGGAATAACCGGTAATAACCACATCCGCCTTCGGAAGGAGTGGCATGGTATCCAGTCTGTATTGAATGCATAGCGTATCCTTTCCAGGGCATAAGACAGTAGGTTCATTTCTAAACGATTGTAAAACATCCAGTACTGATTTTCGAAATGAACGGGGCGTTTTACCAAGAATAGTGGCCGTGGTGATGTAACCATCCTGATTCACTTCGTAAGCAACTCGCAAGACACAGCCTTTGTTCTTCTTCTGCCAGACTATCGGGTATTTACATCGTCGGCTCAATGTCTTGATAAGCCAGCTTTCATCCCGTAGCTCATCCAATGATTTATCCAGTCCGAAGATGCCGGGAGGTACTTCCTCGCGCCATGTTTTCCCGTATTTTTTATCCAGATAGCGGAACACTTCCCGGTTGTAGGCTGTCAACAGACGATTGGGCGTGTTTAAATAGCAATCCATCTTTCCGTTTTCTTTCAGGGGATAATAGCTATAATATTTGACTCCATACTTTTTCCAAAAGATATGTTCCCGTACTTTTTTGTCTTGTTCAATGGGTATGACCAGTTTTAGATTCGGGTGCCCTTTATTGATATATTCACGTGACAATTTCGGTGAACATACATATTCTTCGATATAGTCATAAGGCAATGTCAATACCAGTTGTAAGGTGTCCGTGCATGTTGTTCCGGACACGGTGACGAGTGTGTCACAAGGATTCAAGCCAATAAATTCTGCCCGCAAAAGACATTGTCCTTTTTTTAAATGTTTTATTCTGAAAGTTCCTGTAGAATCAGTCAGCCAACCTTGAAAAGGCAATCCCTCTACTCTCAGATTGGAACCGGTCAACGGCCTTTTTATAACATCATAGGGCGGAATCTGTCGCACTTCTTCCCCATAAACTTTACCTATAATGGAATATCCGGTTGTATCGTTATCTGCTTTGGATGGTAAATCATTTTTCTCCCAAATACCTAATACGCAGTTTAGAGGTTCCATGGTATATTTCCCGTTGATGAATAGTCTCTCCCATGGATAAATACTTTTCAGTGTCTCTTTGAAAGCTTTCACTAATGGGTGGTTCCGGTCTTCAATGTTTTCTCCTTTGGGACGTATGAACAAAGTTCGGACATCAAAGTCCAGGAGATGGCCATCCGGGGTACATTGGATATTACGTATACTGAATATCAGCCGCTGTCCTTTGTACTTCGGAAAACGATGCCAGGGGAACCGCCGGATGATTTCATCTTGTGATTCTAAAATCTTTATTCCAGGTTGTTTGAAATTATGGTATGTCCGTACACTTTGTATCCTGCCTTGCCTGAGTAGAATTACCTGTTCGGCTTCCATATTACGGTCGAAACCGGAGTGGACATAATGTACCAAATCACCTTTGCCGGCCCGTAGTTCACCGCTGAACCAGCGGGCAGGAATCCTTCCGTTCTCATAATAAGAGGCAAAAAGTGTTTTCAGAGCGTCTGTGTGGTAAATCAAAGTGGAATCTTTCCGACTTGCCTTGTCATATACGCATATTTCCATACGTTGCAGGTAAAGACAGCTGTCCTCTATTTTCCAAAAGGCCGTATAACCATCCCAGTTGGCGGTTGACATACAATGATTTTCCGGAAGAAAGTCCCTTAACCGTGTATATAGGGCGGAATCCTTGTCTATTGGTCTGGCCATCAGCCACCATTGCTCACCATTGATGTAAATGACATCACAAGACTGTCCCGTCGCCTTTATATACAAAGAGACGAATAGAAACAAGATTACGATAGAATATCTCTTTATACGCATGGATCTGTTTTACTTAATTGTCACACTATCCTTTTCAGAAATACAAAAAAGAACACTCTTTTTGTATTCTTCTTAGACAAAAATGTGGTTGTAAGCACTCATTTCTAAAACTCCAATACGCTTCTTGCTCAATTCTATATATCAGCCCTTTACTGAAGCAATTTTCAGTAAAGGGCTGATATTGTTTTATTATAGAATAAATTAAAAACGATAAGCGAATCCCAAATTGAATACAGCCTGATCAAAATCACTGACCAGTTGGTAGCGTAACTCGAAATTCATAATCCAACTACTTGTCAATGCGAAGTCGGCTCCACCACCGATATTCACTCCTACCCTGCATTCGTTATGATTGTCATCATCTTTGTCTATATGAATATGGTCTCCGTCCACATCAATATCAAAACCATCTCCTAGGTCAAACATCCAATTAGAAAATGTAAAACCGAATAGGGGATATAACTTTACGCTTCTGCCTACGGGACATAAATAATGGAGATTCATATTTATGTCCAACATACTAACATTGTCGTTTTCTATAAAGTAATTCAAAGACGGCTCAAGACGTATGGGGTTGGTTATATTGTATTGATATTTCAACCCAAGGCCAATACTCTCAATTTCCGTCCCATAACTCAGTCCGAATCCAATAGCTTGTCTACCTTTTTGAGCATAAACGCCACTCAACATAACAAACAACAATCCTAAAAAAATTAAAATCTTTCTCATTTCAATATACTTTTATACCTATAAGTGTTAATCGTCATCCCAATCATCATCGTCATCATCATCCCACCTATAATGTTTGTTGTGTTTATGCTTCTTGTGTTTTTTATAATGTTTGTGATGATGTTTTCGGTGATGGTCACAGTATGAACAATAATGTTCATGCCAACAATTACTATGATAATTTACCCTGTCATAGAAAGGATTGTAATATACCGATCCCGGCCTTATACCTATCTCTATCAAAACACGATCCCAGCCGTGCCTATGGTAACGTTTATAATAATCACATACATCACGCATGTGCCTGCCAGATGTTTTGGCTATTTCAAGGGCCAAACCTACATTCCCCCAATCTCTTCCACATTGCCTATAATAATCATCCAATAAGTTGTTGGGGGTATTATATTCTATACACAAACGTTTTCGGTAATCCGAAAGTTCCACAGAGGCATATTTATTTGCCCTGCCAATAAACAATGATAGCCGATCTTGCGCAAACATGGAACAAGAAATGGCTATGAACAATAGCAAAACTTTAAATTGTCTCATATTTTTACAAAGCTTTTTGTTGATAAATACGGTTATATTCGCAAACATAGGTATAAAAAAGACAAAAAGCAATTTTTGTCTAAAAATTATAGCAATACTAGATTATTATGGTCATTTAGGACATCTGATGACATTTGATGACATCTGATGACAACACTGAATTACAGTACGTTATTCCATTTTACATTCGCTGTCGAATTCAAATTTATGTCTCACCTAAATGATTCGACAATGAAAAGAAGAATCCTTTTTTCTGTGATGTGTGCGGTTATTGCCGCCAGTGTTTTTGCGCAGGGCCAAGGTCAGGGCCTTGCCGGTATCAACGCGGCGACCAGTCTCATGACCTCGTATTTCGATCCCGCCACAAAGTTGTGCTACGCCATCGGGGCCGTCCTGGGGCTGGTGGGCGGTATCAAGACCTACGGCAAGTTCTCCAGTGGCGATCCTGATACCTCGAAGACAGCCGCCAGCTGGTTCTTCGCGTGTATCTTCCTGATCGTGGCCGCCACCATCCTGCGTTCCTTCTTCCTCTAGAGGCATGAGGTATCCGGTAAACAAAGGCGCGGGCAATCCCGTCGAGTTCAAGGGGCTCAAGTCTCAATACCTGTTCGTTTTCGCTGGTGGGCTTGCGATGGTGCTCCTTGCGGTGGTCATCCTCTATCTGGCGGGTGTGGACCAATGGATATGC
>ENA-OQIE01000321-OQIE01000321.1-human-gut-metagenome-genome-assembly--contig:-NODE-321-length-36132-cov-5.132936_pt1 | contig 36132 bp, 29 predicted proteins | sample MGYA00242569_ERZ504731 | MGnify/ENA primary metagenome ERZ504731 (study PRJEB26092, sample SAMD00036208) | human gut metagenome | host: Homo sapiens | study: EMG produced TPA metagenomics assembly of...
CTTATGTCTTTATCGGTAACGAGTTGAACCCCCACAGGTATAAGGATACAGACCATCAGGTCTGTCTGGCGCACGTGAGGGCGAAGTTCGTGAGGGCCCGGATGGAAGGTGGCGACAAGAGGGCTGATGTGTTCCTTGACAATATAAACCGTCTCTTCCGTTTTGCAAGGGAGTATGACAGGGAGATGAGCACCGACGGGGAACGTACCCGACGACGGCAGGGGTTGCCGACCATGGAGGCGATGATAAACCTGCGGGCAAACCTACTGCAGGAGTTAAAAAGTGAGGAGGAGCAGAAAAGTTGTTATATGCGGGAGCCCTTGAATTATCTTCACAAGTTTTGGAAGGAAGCCTTCACTTATATAAAGGACGGCCGTTATCCGATCTCGAACAATCTTGCGGAACGTGCGGTGCGTCCCTTTACCACCAAACGGAAGAACTCCCTGCACTTCGGAAGTGACGAGGGAGCGGAGATTGCCGCCGTATACCATTGCATAATCAGCACGGTGAGGCCGCAAGGCAGGTTCGCATGGGATTATCTTGGCAAATTTTTTACCGGTATTTTTAACGGTTGCAGAGATTTTTTGAGTCTGACACCACAAAATATAGACTTGGCAGTATGCCAATAGTTAAAAATCTATCGAATTTAATAGCAATTTTTTTGTGAGCCATCCTTTATAGTGCCTTATAAAAAGGTACGCTCTAAATTGAGTATTAACAATCTGCTTAAATTTCCGATAGAAAGTTGTAATCTAAATAGACAGCCACATGTGGTCATTAAGACAAATATTTAAATCAAAGTTATGGTCCAATATATGGAATCAATTTATTTTATACGGATTCAGTAGCATTGTACCTTTTCTCTTAATTCCATTCTTACTAAACAGATTAGGGGTAGAAAAGTATGGACTTGTAAATTTCGCCCTTGCTTTCACCTTTTATTTTCAGGTAATTAATGAGTTCGGGTTTGATTTGTCGAATGTTCGACATGTAGTAGGGCATCGGAACGATTCAAAAGAGTTGGGGAAAATACTTTCGGCTATATTAGAATGCAAAGGCATTTCAATGCTTTGTACATTATGTATCTACATTGTAGCAATACTATTTATACCATTTTTACGAGAAGAGCTAATGCTCTACATATTAGCATTTGTACGTTTATTGGGGATTATTATCGCTCCGTATTGGCTATTCCGTTCGATGGAGGATATAAAATATATTACACGTATAAATATTCCTATAAAATTGCTATGTATTCTACCCGTATTTCTGGTTGTCAAAAGACCAGATGATTACATGTTGGTAATGCTCTGCTTTGCTCTTGAGACATTTGTTTCCGGGATAACATCATTATATGTAGCAAAGAGAAGGTATAAATTAAGATTAAGACCAGTTTCGTCATCTGATATCAAATATTATTTCAAAGATAGCTTGCCATTTTTCTCTTCAACTTTTTTAATGAGAATATATAAAAACTCAAATGCAGTACTTCTTGGATTCTTTTGTGGTGATTATGCCGTAGGGATATATACAGCAGCAGAGAAACTGCACAATGCATATATTTCTTTTGTTTCTCCTTTATTATCTCATATTTTTTATCCGTATTTTACTCGGATAAAAAATATGAAATTGACGGCCCAAATAATCATTGCTTTGTGTATAACAAACCTATTATTCTTAATACTGATTTATATCTTATCACCATGTTTAATTCCTCTTTTTATTAAGACTGAAGCTACAAATATAATAATGTATTTCAATATCTTTCTTTTATTATTGGCCATAAGTGTTCCTGCAGACATGATAGGTTTTCCCTATCTTGGAGTTCTTGGGAAAATAAAAGAGGTGAACCAAACAACTATATATTCTACAATAACTTATATTATGGGGATAGTTTTATTAGCGATGTTTGATTTGATAGATATAAGTAATGTTATATGGACATTAGTTGCAGCCAATTCTGTATGCTTAATTGCACGAATATATCATATACGACATGAAAAATATGATTCTGATAATTTATAAGAACTCGTAGACATGAGATTTCCCAAGTTGTATAATACCAATCAGAAAATATTGAATTCATACAATATAAACGAGTCAAATTGGTCTTTAATAGGAATATTATGCATAATACTGATTATATCTCCGATTGTAGGCCTATTTTTATCTTTACTTTGTTTTAGGCAAAAGTCTGCTATTTTCCTCTTTGTCCTATTTTCGTTTTATTTTGGTTGGTTCTATGAACCACAAATGGATTTATTAAACCATTATATTCATTTTAAAAGTCTTATTGGAAAGTCTTTGCTTGAAGCATGGAATTCCCCAAGTACTATACATTTAGGCAAAGAGCCATATCCAGTATTGTTCAAATACATATTAGGCAAAATATCAGCGAATCCTAATTTGTTTTCAGCTTGTGCTTGCACAATATATACAATCGTTTTTATCTATGGTGTATTAGGTGCTATTAAAGATTTATATATTAATAAAATGACTTTGCCAGCATGGGTTGCTTTGGGTGGAATCATTTTTACAGTAGAATACAATTGGTTTTTGGGATTTAGATATTGGACTGGAATATTTGTATTTATTGCTTTTTATATTCGATATATCCGTACAAACAAAAAAAAGTATTTGTACCTATCATTTCTCTGTATATGTTTCCATTTTGCTCATTTTATATTGTGCATTGCTGTCGTTTTAAACTATATTTTGAAAGACAACTTCAAAATACGATACTGGATAGTTTTACTTGCGTGGGTAGTTAAATATATCAAAATTCCATTGACTACAATTATGGCAAGATTGAGCATAATGGACGGCATCTTGAAAGAGGGGTATAGAAATGATAAAACTCTTGAAATCGTTGCAAAAAGAACGCTTTATTTCAGGAATGAAGGCAATATATTTTATCAAATAAGAACAGATATTCTTTTAATAGGAGCTGCTATTACTATTTTTTTTATTTGGAAGTACTATGATAAACGATTTAGCCAATACAACTCTAAATTATGGGGATTCATTCTAATTATCTACTCTTTTGCGAACTTCGGTTATGACAGTTTGATTTTTTATGATAGAATATACAAAATATCGGTACTGCTATTATATATCTATTTATATATGTATATAATGCACATACAAAAAGACTTGAATATTAGAACGAAATTATGGATGTCTATATTTTCCATCCCCCCTATTTTATATGCTATAGCAACCATTGTTGTTTCACAAAGAGATTATTTATGGAGCCTACAACTTTGGTTTAGTAATTTCTTTTCAAATATGTAAGCACAAGAGCTATCAGATTCTGAATATATTTATATTTTACACAAAACACATTCAGAATTTGTATTCATACAAGAACATTGACTGGAAATAAAATATCTTTTCAGTGCTTATTGATGAAACATTATTAACAACTATATAAAACCGAAAAATGAAAAACAAAAATATCATCTTTTTTGGTGGTGTAGGCTCACCTACAACATTTGGTGGAGAACCTTCTAAAAACAAGGAAATTCTTTCACGTTTAAAGAAATTAGGATGTGAAATCACTGTAATAGATTCCTTTGGATTGAGAAAGAATAAAATAAAGTTGATGAAAATTTTATATAGTTTCTTCGGAAATGTGATAATGCGCCCCAAAGCTACGATTGTGTTTTCTACATCATTCGGGAATATTTATCCTATTTTAAAAATCTTGAAATATTTCCCATTGAAGTTACATATTGTAAATTGGGTGATTGGTGGCAACCTTGCAGAATATATCGCAGAGGGGAAGTATTTGGGCAAGTATGTAAAACAAATAGACCTCTTTATCATGGAAGGTATTAAGATGAAAAAGCGGATGGTAGATTTGGGCTTTAATCGCGTTTGGTACGTACCAAACTTCAAAACCATAGGTGTTTTGCCACAAATTCTAAAGGCCAATGATGGAAAAATTCATTTTTTATTCCTTTCGCGTATTATGCCGGAAAAAGGCTGTCAATACATTTTAGAAAGCGTAGAAGTCTTAAACAAACAAGGATTAACAAATAAGTTTATAGTTGATTTTTATGGTAATATAGAAAATGAATATAAGCAAGAATTTGAAAAGAAAGTAGCGAATGCGGCTAATGTGAATTATTGTGGAAGTCTGCAATTACAGGATGAACGGAATTACGGAATATTGGCGAAGTATCACTATATGCTGTTCCCCACTTACTGGCAGGGTGAAGGTTTCCCCGGAGTAGTAATTGATGCATATAAGGCAGGAGTCCCTATTATCGGTTCTGATTGGAATTTGAATCCGGAGTTTATTAAAGATGGCATAACAGGAATTTTGGTTCCTACCCACTCTGTTGAAGGACTTACAGAAGTGATGAAAGATGCCATTAATGGTAAATATGACCATATAACAATGTCAAAAAACTGCCAACGTGAAATTTGGAAATATGATACATGCAATGTAATCAATTTGAATTTATTACAAATAATAACAAATGTATATCCTAATTAAAAAAATATGAATATCAAAGATTATCTGTATGAAACTGCCAAATATGCTTTGCGCAGCTATCCTATAATACGCACCTACATCAAGGAGGTAGAACGGCTGTATGCCATGAATTCCGAGGAACTGAATCAAAGAAATGAAAAACGTTTTTTGGAGATTTTCCGTAGGGCGTATGACAACTCTCCGTTCTATCACCAGCTATATATGGAAGCCGGAATTCGGAAAGAAGATGTTACATGTTTGGCTGATATAAAAAAGTTACCTATCATCACCAAAAATATGATAAGGAAAAACACAGAAAACATATTGACAATTCCACAAAGAAAAGCTTTAAATGGATTCACGAGCGGTACTACCGGAACGCCGCTAAAAGTCTATAAAGATTGGGAAACCGTATGGAGAGGACAAGCGTTTCTTTATGTCGTCAGAAGCAAATATGGATTTAAGTACGGGCAACCATTTGTTTCGCTCAGAGGAAATTTGAATAAGAATGACACGATGCTGAAAGTGCATGCAAGTAATACACTCTTCTTTTCAAGTTACAACATTAATCCCTCGAAGGTGCAATTTTATTATGAACAAATAGTAAAACATAAACCAGTGGCTATCGAAGGGTATCCGAATTCTCTCTATGCATTGGCATTGCTTTTTCGTGACGCTGGCCTGAAATTACACATCCCATTAGCTTTTACCTCAAGCGAGACGTTGTTAGACTACCAGCGTGAGTTGATTCAAGAACAATTGGGTGCGGAAACTTACGATTTTTATGGTATGACTGAGCAAACAATATGTCTTGCGGAAAAAACAAATCATAACGGATATTACGAGGTTCCGGGCTATAGTATTAATGAATTCTTAGAAGATGGTGAAATCTGTACATCCTTAATAAACAAGGCCTTTCCTTTGATTCGTTATCGTTCCAATGATGTCATAGAAGTGAATGACGATGATGAGTATGGCGTGAAAATCGAACGCATTCTTGGCCGTATGGATGATTACTTAATCGGCAAGAATGGAGAACTCTGCCAACGGCTTAACCAGATTGCCAAAAAAGCCCATCACAGCAAAGCTATGCAAATGATTCAGACAGAAAAAGGTAAAGTAAAAATATTCATTGTACCTGATGGAGAATTCACTAAAGATGATGAAAATCGATTTATTCGGGCTTTCGAAGAATTAGTGGGTGTTGGTACGTTAGATTATTCTATAAATACTGTACCCGACATCAAAGATTTGTCCTATTCAAAGCGTGGCAAATTCAAATTAATTATAAACAAAATTCATTCATAAGGAATATAAATATTAAAATAACAAAAGTCATGAAACCGTCAGAATTAGGTCATTTTTATGAGGATTTTATTGTAGGTGAAGTTATTCAACACAATCTTTCTAAGACAATCTTTGAGAGTGATAATAACTTCTTCAGTCTGTTAACAATGAATCATCATCCGGTACACACTAATATAGATTACGCCTCAAGGAATCAGCATGGGAAAATATTGGTTGTCGGCACTCTTGTTTTTTCTATCGCTGTTGGAATAACCGTGCCGGATATCAGTGGGAAAGCAATCGCCAACCTTGGTTATGAAGCCATAAGACATCTTAATCCTGTATTTATCGGGGACACTTTATATGTTAAGACCAAAGTTCTCGATAAAAGAGAATCGAAAACCAAACAAGATAGAGGAGTTGTCTATGTAGAAACGATAGCCTACAATCAAAACGAAGTGAAGGTCTTATCGTTCAAACGTCATGTATTGGTAAAGAAAAATCATATTATATAATTATGAGTGTAGATTATTTAATGCGCAGTTTGATGTTTGTTCCTGCGCATAATGAAAAATTAATGGCAAGCGCTTGCCGTTTCACTCCCGATGTCCTGTTGTTGGATATAGAGGACTCTGTACAACCCTCTTCCAATAAGCAGACAGCGAGAGATAACATAATCCGTTATGTCTCGGAAGGAAAATTCGGTAATTGCAAAATCTTTCCTCGCATAAACGATCGTGAAAGCGGAGAACTATTAAAAGATGTCTACCAGTTGACTGTTCCGGGTATCGAAGGCTTTATGTATCCGAAAAGTAAAACCGGCGAAGATATTTATTTTATCGGGAAACTATTGGAAACAATAGAGTGCGAGAAAGGACTTCCTACTGGTACATTCAAAATCATTCCACTTATTGAAACCACCAATGCGGTATTGAATATTCAAGAGATTTGCAAGGCGTGTCCTAATAGAGTTGTAGCAGTGGCTTTCGGCTGCGAAGATTATGTTACAGACCTTGGTGGTCAACATGATTTGGAAGGTGAAAGCATATTTTCTGCAAGATCTCTGATTGCAATGGGAGCAAAGGCGAATGAAGTTATTCCAATAGACACAGTCCATATTAAAGTTCATGATTTGGAAGACCTTGAAAAGAATCTTATCCTATCCAAAAAGTTGGGATTTGAAGGTATGCTGGTTCTTAATCCCAAAGAGTTGCCCCTTGTACATCAATACTATTCACCCTCAGAAGAACAGATAGAATGGGCAAAAGAAATGATATATCTTTCGAATGAAGCATTTGCATTAGGAAAAGGTGTAGCCATTAAGGATAATAAATTCATTGGACCTCCGATGCTTAAAATGGCAAAAGAGATTTTGAGAAAAGCATACCTTATATCTTCAAATACAAAACAATAACAAGCAGGTCTATTTATGGAGGAAAAAATTGCAAAAGAAGTTATTGACAAGTTAATAACTCATATTCAGAAAGAAAAGTATAAAGGCTATGACCCTTATGACACGTTGAATTCATTTATCCCATTTAAGCTTTTCGGCTCATTTGTTCAAGCTGCGGCTATTCAATTTCAATTAAGAAATCCTATCAACATTCGAAAAATCATAGGAATAAAGAAAGAATACAGTGTCAAATCTTTGGGGCTGATATTGCATGCGTATGCTATTTTATACTCCAGATACCCCTCCAAAGAACTGCTTGTGGAAATGAATTTTTTATTTGATTTGATATATTCGCTTCGCCGTATTGACAATCGATTTAAGGGCTGGTTTTGGGCAGTACACTATCCTATTGTTTGGAAAGGTCGTAACCGCCCAAAATTTGATCCGTCTTCTGTTTTGGCCAGCACCATATTCGAGGGAGTATTCGAATACTATCGTATCACCAATAACGAAAAGGCCAAAGAGGTTTTATTAGGTATAGCCGAATTCATCCAAAATTGCATTCCAACAACAGAAACGGAGCACGGAAAATGCTATAGTTACACAACTACAAGCAGTGATATAATCTTTAATGCCAATGCTTTTGTATGTGAGGTTTTAGCTAAATGTTATTTTCTGACGCATGACAAACAATTTCAAAGAGATGCCATTAAAAGCCTGAATTTTACTGTCTACCATCAAAAAAAGAATGGAAGTTGGATGTATAGATATTATCCGGATAGTGGAAAAGAAAAAAATCAAATAGATTTTCACCAAGGTTTTATTCTTAATTCTCTAAATGAAGCAATTCATTATTTGAGTTTGGAGGATAAGAAATATATTGATGCGATAAAAAAAGGATATGACTTTTATATCAACAAACAATTTACAAAAGATGGTCGTGGCATGTGGAGATATCCGGTTTTGTATCCAATCGATATTCATAATCAAGCTGTTGGTATAATTACTTTTTCAAAAATGTCTACTTATTCCTCCCTGAGCAAAGATGTGACTTCTGAAATTATAGAATACACATTATCCAACTTATACAATAAGAAGAAAGGATATTTTTATTATCAAAAGAGAAAGTTTTTTACAAACAGAATAGATTATATTCGCTGGAATCAGTCTTGGATGTTATTGGCCTTAGCATATTATATTAAAAGTATCAAATGATATGGATAAAGAACAATTAGTTAAAGAGTTAATTAATATCGGGGTTGAAAAAGGTGATATTCTTAACGTTAAAATTTCGATTAAGTCAATTGGTGAAGTAGAAGGTGGAGTAAACACAATTATAGACTCCTTACTTGAAGCTGTTGGACCGGAGGGTACAATCGTGTGTGATTCTTTTATTTCTCCATTTTATTCAGTATTCAAATGTTTTAAAAGGAATTGTGTATCGAAAAGATATACATCATCGTATGCAGGTGCTTTTGCCAATGTGATGATAAATAGACCCGATGCTTTTAGAAGTTCGCATCCTATTCAGGCATTCACAGCCATAGGAAAAGATGCTGAGACCCTGACAGAATCTTTCAGAGGAGATAGCGCTCCTTATGGATTTCTTAGACGAATTGCAGATATGGGAGGAAAAAATTTACGTATCGGAGATGTAAATAAGGTAGTTGGGGTTGGAACAACTCATGTCGCTATTTGCGAATTAGGGTTTTGGCAATTATGTGTATCGAGGGGAATTTATTACATCGATGAGCATGGCAACAAACGATTCTTTCATAGATCTTGGGCGAATGGATGCCCTAAAGGGTTTAATAAATTAATGCATTATTATTATGAAGGGGGAGCTGTTATAAAAAAAGGGAAAGTTGGAAATACATCAGCTTTATTGACTTCCATGAGTAAAACACTTGAAATAGAAAAACTATTGTTTAAACAAAATCCAGCAGCATTCCTTTGCGGAGATGATGCTTGCCTAAACTGTAGTTTTGCTTGGGAATTTTCGACGGGTACACTTTATCAATGTGTAAAATCTAATTTAAAGAAAGGCTCTTATAAAAGAGCATTCGAGGCTTTAGTTTTAAGAGTTTTTGGAACTAAGCACAAATAGAATGATTCTATTTGTCGGGAATTACCATAATCCCTAAAAACATCGCTATCTACCCGATTAAAAACACATAAGTTTATGGATAAGATTTCGTTAAACGGAGTTGAAATTTTTCCGTTCAACTCCAAGGAGCAGTTATTGCATTATGTTGACATACACAAAGGTATCCTTGTCGCCATTAATGCTGAAAAGATTTTGCATGCCACGGAGCAGACACGCGCCATCATTAACCGCAATATAGGCTATTGCGATGGTGCCGGAGTACAGATAGCTCTAAAGCAGAAGGGATATAAAGAAGCTTGTAAAGTTCCCGGATGCGAACTGTGGCTGAAAATCATAGCTCGCTTTTATCAGGAAAAGACCTTCTATTTAATAGGGGGGAAACAACAGGTTATAGAGGAAACAGTAGAGCAACTACGCATTGAATATGAAGGGATACGGATTGTGAGCTATCGTAACGGCTATATCAATACCGAAGAAGAAAGACAACAGTTGATTGATGACATAGTGGCAAAGAAACCCGATGTAGTCTTTGTGGCTATGGGCTCGCCAAAGCAAGAGCTGCTAATGGAGGATATCCGACAACATCACGATGCCATTTTTCAAGGTCTTGGCGGCAGTTTTGATGTCTATACGGGACATGTGCAACGTGCGCCTAAATGGTGGGTGGAACATAACTTGGAATTTGCCTACCGACTGATTCGTGAACCCAAAAGAATAAAACGGCAGATTCATTTGGTGAAATATGCCTGGTGGTTGATAACCAAAAAATTATAAATACGAGAGATATGAAGAGAGTAATGTTAGTCTTCGGGACTCGTCCCGAAGCCATCAAAATGGCTCCGTTAGTAAAAGAGTTTCAAAAGAATACCGCAAATTTCGAGACCATTGTTTGCGTGACAGGGCAGCACAGGAAGATGCTCGATCAGGTGTTGCAGATATTCGACATCAAGCCGGATTATGACTTGAACATCATGAAACAAGGGCAGGACCTCTATGACGTGACGGCACGTGTACTGACAGGGATGCGGGATGTACTGAAAGAAGTGAAACCTGATGTGGTATTGGTGCATGGAGATACTACCACTTCAACAGCATCGGCACTGGCAGCGTTCTATCAACAAATTCCCGTAGGACATGTGGAAGCAGGACTACGTACACACAACATCTACAGCCCCTGGCCGGAAGAGATAAACCGGCAAATAACAGGACGCATAGCAGCTTATCACTTCTCACCCACCCCATTGAGCCGCCAAAATCTGCTGGATGAAGGCATAAGCGGACAGCACATCATCGTAACCGGAAACACCGTGATAGATGCGCTCTACATAATAGCGGACAAGATAAAGACTGACGAAAATTTGCGCAATGAACAGGATGTGATATTGCAAGAAGCGGGATATGATGTGCAAAGGCTGCAAGGCGGCAAGAAACTGGTATTAATAACAGGACACCGCCGCGAGAATTTCGGTGACGGATTCATCAATATATGCCGCGCCATCAAAGATTTAGCGGAAAAATACCCGGAGGTGGATTTTGTCTATCCGATGCACCTCAACCCGAATGTACGCAGACCAATTCATGAAGTGTTCGGCGAGGACTTGTCCGGATTGAAGAACATATTCTTTATTGAACCTTTGGAATATTTGAAGTTTGTTTACCTGATGGAGAAGTCGGATATCGTTTTGACGGATAGTGGTGGAATCCAAGAAGAGGCTCCTGGATTAGGCAAACCAGTATTGGTGATGCGTGACACAACCGAACGTCCTGAAGCCTTGGATGCAGGAACGGTAAAACTTGTTGGAACTGATTATAACAGAATTGTCTCCGAGGTATCAATTTTATTGGATGATTCATCTGCCTATGAGCAAATGAGTAAAGCCATTAATCCTTATGGTGACGGAAAAGCGTGTATGCGTATAGTGCAAACACTTAATGTTCGGTTGTAGCTTTTATATTTTCTCTGACTACATTCGTAAAAAAGAGATATGTTAGTATCCACATTAGCTTCTTTCCCGCTCCGATTTGGATGAAAGTGATAGAATATATCGTAGAGAAAGAGTATTCGCAGCAACACATATTCAGAGAATATCGCTTATTTATTCATCTCAAACGTATAGAATGATTTTACAATTTATTATAAACGGACTTATTACAGGACTTTTATACTCCTTGTTTGCAATAGGTTTCTCTTTGGTTTACAACACGACAAGGATATTCCATATCGCGGCAGCAGCATTGTACGTCATTGCCGCATATGGATTTTATTTTTTCGCCCATGTCATGTCCTTCCCTATCGGTTTGGCTTTCATTTTAGCCGTTTGTTTTACTATATATTCTAGTCTTTTGTTGGAACTAACGGTATATTATCCATTCAAAATCAAGAAAGCGTCGTTAAATGTTGTCATGATTGCATCGATAGGAGTTATGACCATTCTGGTAAATACGATTTCCCTGTGTTTCGGCAACGAGACAAGGGTGATAGATAACACCATTCAAAACGCTTTTACTTTTGGGGCGGTTACAATAACGGCTCCTCAAATATATCAGGCAGTAGTAGGATTTATTGCACTTGCCTTATTTGTTTTTTTTATCCGGGGAACAAGGCTTGGGATTGAAATTAAGGCCCTGAGTTCCGATGAGGTTTTGTTCGAGATTTTGGGATATTGCACAAAACGTATGAGACAATTCGTGTTTTTGTTAAGCGGATTGTTCATCGCTTTAGCCAGTTGTCTTACTGTTTATGACACCGGACTTGATCCACATATGGGCATGAATGTTTTAGTAAGCGCGATGGTTGCCATGATAATCGGTGGTATAGGTAATTTTAGCGCTTGTATTCTCGGTGGACTATTATTAGGTATATTACAATCCCTATCAGTTTATTTTTTCACTTCAAACTGGCAGAATGCGATAACATTCATCGTACTGCTTTTATTCCTCTTCTTACGTCCTCAAGGGATTGCCGGTTATAAACAACGTACAATATAATGGAATACATTTTACATGTCATCATCATGCTCAACATCTATATCTTGCTGGTTTTGAGCGCAAACCTGCCGATAGGGATGGCCAACCTTCTCACCATGTGCCAGGCTGCCTTTTATGGTATAGGTGCATATATCAGTGCTTTTTTTCTGATGCAATTTGATCTGCCTTTTGTCGGGGTCATGCTTATTGTTATGATCATTACGGGGCTGTTCAGCTACACGGTATCTTTCGCATCTGTCAGGTTAAAGGGAGATTATTTCATTCTCGCCACGTTAGGGTTTCAGATGATCGTGTACACAGTATTGTATAACTGGGCCGATGTCACCCGTGGTCCTTATGGCATTCCTGGCATTCCCGGAATAAAACTGCTGGGATTCTGGGATATATCCGGCAATATATGGGCTTATTTTACAGTGACTACAATCATTTCTTTTGTTGTCATTTGTTTATTCCGCAAACTGAAAGATTCCCCCTACGGTCGAATATTAAAAGCGATACGGGATGACGAGTTGTCCGTCAAGGCATTGGGACGGGATACCGCCCAAATCAAATCATGGGCTTTTTTCCTTTCAGCATCACTGACAGGACTTGCCGGGTTGATATATGCCTCCTACGTAAGTTATATCGATCCCACAAGTTTTACTTTGGACGAGAGTATCTTTATTGTCAGTGCCTTGTTTATAGGTGGAACGGGTAACGTGAAAGGGCCAGTCACAGGGGCTTTATTTGTAATCCTGTTACCGGAAATCCTGCGTTTTGTCGGGATGCCGGATACGGTGGCGGCCAATATGCGTCAGATTATTTATGGATTGGCACTGATGCTGGTCATGTACTTCCGGCCGCAAGGTATATCCGGAGAAAATATAGTAAGATAATGATACTGAAACTTAAGAATATACAACTCAGTTTTACGGATTCACGAGGGGAAACATTTAACTTGCTGAACGGAGTAAATCTTGACGTCAAACGGGAGACAGTAACGGCTCTTGTCGGAGGAAACGGAACCGGAAAAACGACGTTGTTCAATGTTATATCAGGTTTCACGGATGATTTCAAAGGGGAAATATTGTTTGACAACCTGAGTCTAAAAGGTATGGCTCCACACAAGATCTCCCGGCTTGGAATTGGCCGGTTGTTTCAAGGCAGGCAATTGATAGACGACCTGAGTCTGATGGAGAACATGAAAATAGCATCGGTTAACAGGGATGGAGAGAATCCTTTGACCGCTCTTTTCCGACAAGGACAACACCGGAGAACAGAACGGCAAAAGGAAGAGCAAGCAATTGAAATTCTGGAACAGATATTTGGAAAGGATAACAAATATTTGGCGATGCTTGACAAAAAAGCCTCGGAATTATCTTATGGGGAACAACGACTCATTGCCATAGCCCGTCTATTGATGGGGAACAACAAGTTGCTGTTATTGGACGAACCCACTTCCGGGGTCAATCCTGTTTATATAGAAACAATCAAAGGTATTATCCGCAAGATGGTGACGGGAAATGCCCTGACAGTCTTGCTGATAGAACACAACATGCATTTTGTCCGGGATATTGCCGACTTTTGTGCTTACCTGGATAACGGGAAGATAGAAAAAGTCGGTACGGCTGAGGAGGTGCTTGATGACAAAGATGTTCGGAGTAGTTATTTAGGATTATGAACTATATACTAGAGATTAGGAGATTATCCGGAGGGTATGTCCCTTTGATTAATATCTTGCGGGATGTCAGCCTGGAACTTGTCAACGGAGAGACAGTCTGTATAATCGGATTGAACGGTTCAGGAAAATCAACTCTTGGTAAAGCCGTCATGAACATGCTGCCATATCGTGATGGTGATATTCTTTTTGAAGGCAGATCCGTTGCAGGGCTTGCTACACCTGATTTAGCGCGTATTGGTATGGCCTTTATGCTACAGGGGGGGCAGGTATTCAAAAGCCTTTCAGTCCAGGAGAACCTTCAACTGGCATTTCGAAGACAAAACGATAAATCTTATGTAACGCTGCTTAAATCTATCATACCTTTATTTCAGAACTCCGGAAATAATTTGGGTTCAAAGATGGCGGATAAGTTAAGCGGGGGACAACGCCAACAACTTGCCTTGACAATGGCTCTGGCCATCAAACCTCGATTGTTGATACTGGACGAACCAAGTGCGGGACTTTCTCCTGGGGCGGTTGATGATATGTACAGGATACTGGGTTACGTTCGTGATAAAATGAATATCAGTATATTGCTTATCGAACAAAACGTCAATAAAGCAATTGCATTTTCTGACCGGTGTGTACTGTTAGAGCAAGGACGGATCGCACATACCATTACAAATCCGAATATCAACGAAATAGAATGTTTAATGTTTAAAAAATAGAAGTCATGAGAAAAGTTTGTTTATTACTATCTGTTATTCTGCTATTGTTTGTTTCTTGTAAAGAAAAAAAAGGTAATGAATACCTCGTTGCATGTAATTTACCAATGACAGGATATGTCGGAGTATATGGAGAATGGATCAAGAATGGTGTCAGTATGTCTTTAGAAGAAAACAGAGATTCTCTAGAGCAAAACGGTATTGATCTTAAAATTATTTACGATGACAATCGTGGTGAAAACAAAGATGCGATTACTATTCTAAAAAAACAATTAATGAATAAGCCTGATATTGTTGTTTCTGGGCTTACGGGACAAAGTATGGCAATCTCAGAACAACTAACACAATATAAAATTCCACATTTCTTATTTTCATTTACACCTTTGACTTTAGAAAAGGATAAGTTTCAGTTTCGCACCTTTGCCAATTTCGGAGTTGAAGTCGAACATTATATTGATTTCATCGAAAAGAAGAATCCTAAAAAAGTAGCTTTTATTTACTTGGATATCCAAGGTACAACACAACAAGTCAATGATGTTATGATCCCATTCTTACAAAAGAACTATCCAGAAGCTAAGGTGTTGAATGAAAGATATCCAACATCTTTATTGGATTTTAAATCAATCATTAGTAAGGTAAAATCTTTTAATCCTGATGTAATTATTGTTAATGGTTTTGCAGGGAATCTTATAAGTATAATTAAAACATTCCATCAGAATAATATAGAGATGGCCAAAATAATGTGCTCAATGGATCTGCTGGATACTACAAATGAGTTGTCTCGGGATTTATTAGAAGGTATTTCTGTTACAGCACCGGCTTTTGTTATACCTGCTAAACAAACTGATAAGATGCATCAATGGATGGAGGCATATAAACAACAACATGGAAAAAATCCGGCATATACTGAAGCCTATGCATATGATATGATGAATATGATTTGTAAGGCTGCATTGTCATCAAAGTCCTCAAAGAACTTGATGACTTCATTATTCCAAGTTAAAATGGATGGCGTTACCGGAAAATTGGAATTTGCACCTAATGGGGAATTATATCCTAATATGTATACGGTAAAATTTATTAATGGAAAATTAATGGAGTAACTATGGAATATGTTAACTTAAATGGTATCGATATACTGTCAGCTCTTAATAAAGGAAAGTCCTATGATCAAATCTCAGCGACTAAAAGTGGGCTTCCCAATATCCTCAAGAACTTTAAGAAGATAGCGAAAGATTATAATATAAATGACTTCATAGATAATATATATATCGAATATTCGACAACGTCTTTAATGCTATCAAGAAAATTGATGGTAGGATTTGCATGTGTAGATAGTACGAATAATGCATTTAAGCACGCTGTCCGAGAAAAATCATCAGAAGTAATCAATTTTGTTCGAGGGAATGAAATATCTTTATATTACCACCAGAATATGCTAAGTAGCAAGAGCTCAAATCAACAAGCTGGTAAACCATTTATATCTTCATTTTGGACAAAAACACATGAGGAGCAGATCAAAATATTGAATCAGTTGAATATTCATTTTCCAACATTACACTCAGAAAATGCAAACAATATTTCCACCGTCACATCTAACTATTGGCCGATTATCTACACCCAAACATTTTCTCAATTAAAGAGTTTCATAGAAAACTTTAAGCGAAACGGGACTCCCATAGAAGATTTATATGGATGTACACATTATTGTTATGATTATTTCTTTTGGGATGGAATTACAACAGTTCTTCCTCCTAATCATAAGACAATTTATTTTGGTATCCCTACTATAGGGACATCCACCTCTAACAATTCACTAAATGGACAAGGCGGTATCTTTGTCTATTTTTCATATAATTATCAAAAGATAGATGAAGAATTATTGAAAAAATTCATCAAAGATATATCTATTTCATTTGATTACATAATAAAATCGTATACATACAACTTACTATCAAGTGTTACTCTTGATTCTTGGGATAGAACAAAATTAGAGGCTATCAAGTCTGCCAAAGCAGCTATCATGTCTCGAAATATGAGCCATAATTTGGGAAGTCATGTGATGTTTTATATTAAGCAGAAACTTGATAACGCAAAAAAAATATATGATGCGAATGTTCTGGCAGATATATGCCCGGCAGGAAATATAACGGTAGATAATGAACATGTACAAGCACTTAGTAATGGAGAAATAGAGCTTCCCTTTTTAGTCGGATTGGGGCGTTTTATGAATTATCTCCAAGAACGACAAGATTATATTGCCACCATTGCAACAGATTATATACCAGCTAATTCCACTATTAGCTTTAAAGATTTTATATACGACGAATTGAAACCTGATTTACGATATAAGCGGCATAAAGAAACAGGAAGCTCACTATCTGAAACAGTCGGGACCCAGCCTATGAATCTTTTGATGGAATATATTGCATTTTCTGAAGGATATAACGACAGCAATAAAATAGTTCTCAAATTTGGCTCTTTTACAGGAAATAATCCAGATCTTGAACCTAAAAATGAATATAATATCCGTCCCTATAAAAAGGGGACTGCCGCATTAAAATCTTTTGAAGAATTACGGGATTTCAATGTCGCCCTTCCCGGTGGAGTTATTGGCAGACAGGCTTTCTTTTCTATAATGGAAAATATAATCCGCAACGCGGCAAAGCATAGCGGTCGTAGAGATGATGGTAAAATAGAGATAGATCTTGATGTAATTGATCCCGAAAAGGAAACATGGAAAGATACCAGAACAAATAACTGTACGGAAGAACAATTAAGGGAACTTTACAGAAGAAAGTCCGATGACTATCATATATTGGCTATTACAGATAATATGCCACATAATGAAGCAGCTGTAGATCGTATAATAAAATTATTGGATGATCCTTATGTTGACGAGAATTATCAAATGAAAGATACCAACAAAGGATTAAAAGAAATTCGCTTGTCTGCTGCTTGGATAAGAAGGAAACAACTTGATACAGAAATTGATATTACGAAAGAGCCACCAGTCATAAGTATCCAGAAAATACCGTTTAACAATACAACTTTTGCTATCCGATACATTATTTGTTTACCTAAGCCTAAAAAGATTGCTTTCATCGTAGATAATGGGTTATCGATCAATAATGAAATTTCTGATATCCTTCGCATGAATGGATGCAGATTATTTTGTATGAAAGAAAACAAGATGGATTTTTCCATTTCTGACTATGATTTGGTTGTCCTCTGTACTGATATTCCCTTTGATCTTAAAGACATATCTTCACGATATATACCATATGGAGAAAAGAATATTGAGATTTTTAAAGAATTTGAGCAACGTTTAAAAACAGTAGATGCGAAACAGGCAGTTAATGAAACTATGAATGCTTGTTATAAACGTTGGTATGAATCCACCGCAAATTCTTTTTTGCATAAATTGTGTGTGTTAGATGATAAATCCATGTATAAGCATAAAGAAAATCGCGAAAGAGAGATACTTCTTAACACTACATCTTGTACAGATTATGTATATTATAACGACACAATTATTTTCTCAACTCATTTTTCCGGCCTCTCAAACAAGACACCCGAAGAACAAAAACTGTATTCACAAGCCACTTTTATCGAAGGAATTACAGGCAATAATTCTACGGATCGCCTAATCCGTCAAACGAATTGGACGGAAGAATGGAAGTATAAACATTTGGCAGCAGGACTCTTACGTGTCGCTATATTCGATGAACGAATCTTCAGTTCAATTTCTCCATTAATAAAAAGTGAGGTTCCGATTAGTTCAGATTCTATACAAAACTTTGCCGAGAATTTCTGGACAGACAATTACAACTCAACTATAGAAGATTTATATGATGAATTCTCGCATAAGTATTCTGGAGAAATTAGCGATGAAACAATAAGATTAATCTTTAACCGATTTGGAGAATCTCTTCCTTCAAAAGATGATTTTATAAATGAAGTTTTACAGTTTATATCTGATTTGAGCAATGATAAGTATGATATAGACAAGACACAATCATACTATGAGCGTAGAATATGGGCATATGATATAAGAACAGGCAGAGATAGCAATATCATACATATAGTTGGATATGATGCTCCCATTAAAGAAACAGTGGGAATATATAATAAAAATGAACGAAATGTTACTTGTGTCGGCACTTTAAGCAAGAAAGACGGTTTGTATGTTTTGGATATGCATGGAGTCCCACTATCTAAGAATAAATTTGATATTATATCAATACATCAAGGCATTTTAGACAAAATATATAATGCTTTTGGTATCAACAGCCTACAAAACGAGACAGATGCGGCTGCTGAAAAATTACAAATAACCTATGCAATATTCAATGAATTATCCGTCAAAGCACAAGAAAACAAGTTTAAGAATACGGATAAATTCTTACCACAAATGATAATACATTCAGGACGTTCTAAACCCAATAGTACAGATATGCCACAAGAATTACCATTTGTACAATTTGCAGCAATAGACCATGCTGTTCGTGATTGCAAATATACATTATCAGAACTACTTTACTCAGCTCATTATGAAAAATAAATAATGATTACGAATATATGCAAAAAATAGTTATAATATCTCGTGCTTCAGAATTAAAAAAGGAGCCTTACTATCGTGAAATAATCGAAAAACCAGCAAAGTGTGATACGCACCATTTAATGCGGTTTATTGTAGAAGAGCTGGTTCGGAATAAAGGCTCCCGGAACAATCATAACAATGTTATGTATATTAATGGTCTTATTGGTAAAGAAGCTCCGCAGGCAAAGGACTCAATCTATCGAACGGACAATAATACTATCAGATATATTGATAGTTTAGTGACGTATTTAGAAAGTTTGTGCGAGAAAGAAAATCCATATAGAATATTCATGAAGGATAATAAACAAATTATTTTATTACTATGGGATAAACTTTCAATAGTACCTCCTGGATTTATATCGAAGGAAAAAGAGAATCGTCTTTCATTAATTTTAAATATTTGCAAAGATTTTGGAATTCAACCTGATAGAGATAATTCTAGTAATATATTGTATATCCATGATGAAGAGTGGGGAATAAAGAAGAATATACAACTATATACCCAAGTAACAAAAGGTGATGATATCAACGAGCATGAATATTCAGAAATGAAACGTTACTTTGTTTCGGCAATGGCATTCCAGCATATATCTGTCGGTACGGATATAACAGTTTATGATTTAATTAGGCATGGGATTTTTGACGAATCAAAAATTGGCAGAGTAAATGAAATAGATGATATGTTGGAAAGCGGAAAATCTTTTACCAATATTCTGCTACACTATAAATGAGAAAATAAATTATTAACAAAATGACATGGGATTGTCAAATATCCGTAGATCGGAAAACGGGATATCTGGATATTATTGAATCGGTCAATAATGATCGCCAGTGTGTTTTACCCGCTATTAAGGAATACGTAGAATGTTATAACACTCTTTATGAGAAACCGTCTTTGATGGGATCTGGGACTTTCCAATTTTATCTAGTAATCCATCGGTGTAGCGATTTGTACTACGATAAATATACCGAAGAAAATGACCGAGAAAGATATGTATTCAAACAAAAAGAGTTGGTATTTGATAGGGAAAAACTTCCCATTATCCATTTATCCATATTTGACTTATTTAACACAAACTGCAGGTTAAGGTATAAGCGTTTTATCGACAGCAGCATATGGAACTATTATGTTCCGATAGAAGTTGGTAGCGAGGGATATAATTTTCAGCGCTTTAAACACGCTATAAAAGAAATATCGGAGAATGCATTAAATAAACTGTATGATTTCCCCATTAGTAAAGAGTTTGTTGACTTGAATGCACGTTTGCTTCAGATCTCATACATTAAAAATTTTGATGATAAGTCCCATAAAGGTCATGCCAATTTTATATCACCATTTTTGTTTCATTCCGAATGGGAAATGAGGGATCGTATAAAAAAGGATAAACCACAGAATGAATCGAATGTTTTTCATAAATACCTAACACATCATAAATGGAGAATTCTCTTGGTTGACGATTACGCGAATACATCGTTGATGAAGGATGAATCTAGTAATAGTGAAGGATTGGATCCTCATGGGAAATTGAAGATCATCATTAACGACATTAATAAAATTGGGGCATATAATATAGCATGGTGTAGTCCATCTCCTAATGATTTTTCAATAATAAGACAAAATACTTCTCATCTTGAGGATATCCGTTTACAGTGGAAATACGAGAATACAGACAATAATAGTGAAACCAATATCTATATTGTTTATGTTCAGACAAAAGAAGAGGCATGGATAATTACAAAATACTTCAAATTCGATTTCATTTTGTTGGATTATTTATTGGGAGAAAGCGGTGATGTTAATCAGCGTGAATACACCTATGAATTATTAGATAAAATTAGAGAAGAATATGATAATGTGCAGAAAGACAATAAATTGAGTATTCCAGAGAAAAGAATCGCTTTATCTTGGATTGCCCCATTAAATAAACTTTATTTCATGTACATCTCTGCATTTGTACCGGCGATTTCCGAGCGGTTACAAGAACAAGGATTAATACGTGATACGCCTTATTGGCATATTGCCCGTGGTGCATGTCCTACAAATACTCCGTATCTTTTTTTATATTATTTATATCGTCTAATGGAAAAGCGGTATAATGAAATGAGTCTTGGAAAAGAATCAGGCATGAGTGGACATACACTTGTTGATTTTTTAAACAACATATTTGACGATGATTTCAAGAAAGTAAAGTATAGAGCTTCCAAATATTTTAATACCCTCCTGAACCTCCGAAATAAATATGATATCATGAAACATGATGTCTATGATGAGGATTCTAATTTGGATTGGTTACATAAACGGGGGTCTCTATTGGTTTATTCCTTGTTCCCTGACATAAAATGTTATAGCAACGCATTCTGGGAACACATGCAACAACTTATTTATCTTGTCGCATTTGGTACAGTCCGGCAATGGCCAGAAATGTGGGAAGAATATGTATTTGTCCGTGATCGGCTTAAAGAAGCGGAACAGAAGGTTCAGACCGTTAATAATTGTCCGTTCCGAAAAGTCCGCTTGTTGTCAGACAAGATCGAAGATTATATCATACAGTTAAGAAATAGGTAATGAATTACGGCCGTTTCTTTGCGTTGGATCTAGACGCTTCTGATATTTCTCATGGTATAGCTGTATTCAATTATCATGAGGTTCAGAATCTGAACAGGAATACCTGGTGTAAGGAGATACATGATACACCTCAGTATCCCATATACCTCCAATTTACACCCGAGGGGGTTTCCTTCTATCTTCACTATGTCAAGGAATTGGGGGAAAGCCAAGTGGCTCATCAGGATAGTCTCATATTATCCCTGTCACTTTCCTCAGATTTGGATGTCAAGGATAATTTGACGGAAGCGATAAACCGAATATATGATACGGTTTTTCCCTTAAATCTCTCGAATAACCCCATTTATGAAGTCATTCAAGAATGCGTGTCAAAACCAACCGGATTGGTATGTTATTCGTCGTTGAACATATTCAATGAAGGAGAAAAGCGATCATGTGGAAAAGGCACTGACAAAAAAGAACCGTTCAATCATCATTTTGTAAGAAAATTATTCCTTGATTTTTTGTATGATCTGGAACATTCCGATGTTTTTGAGAATACAGACCTTTATAACGATATTTATATAAAATTACATAAAAACTTTTTATTCAATGCAATAGCCAATAAAGCGGAATATTACTATCAAAGATATCAGCAGGTATTATATAAGGGAACTCTTAGGGCTCCGTGGGACATTCCCCAGAAAAAACTTTTTTACGCCGAATATTATGCCAAGGCGGAACAACGGTGGGTGGAAACGATTACCAACGCCAAGGCAGACCGTTGTTTTAACGACTCGCAATGGTTTTCCGATGTCGAGTCTGAGATGGATTCTGTTTATATATCTAAATCCGAGGTGACATGCAGGGGTTGCGGTAGGGTGGAAAACGATTATATGGAATGTTGTAATGAGTATGTTTCCAAAATCATTGTTCCCTCTCACAAACTGTTATCGAACAAGTATAAATCTACAAAAGATGAAATAACCGGAATTGTAACGACATCGGCAAAGGCCGCATCCAACTGGTATCTTAAAAAATACAGTTTCAGCGGAACTCTAAAAATATGGTACGGGCGATGGTATAAATGGATGAATGTTATTATCGTGTCATTTGTACTTATTCTCTGTTCCATATTCCTCCTGCCGTCTTTCGATAAAAAAATATTTTCGGATCAAGTGACCCCCTCGTTGATTATCGTATCAGGTATCTTGTTCCTATGGGTGTTAGGCTTTATAAATCACAGACGATGGCATATCAGATCTGTCAGTTGTATTAACATCCTTATGCCCCGTTTGTTCGCGTCTATTGTTGCCGCGTGGTTCACATTGGCCATTGGGGAAGACATATTCAAAGGATTCTTTGATATCGTACACCAGAAATGGGTGTCATGTACCTTGCTGGTCATACTGGTCGTTTTTGTAAACTATGAAATCGGTAAAATCAATCCGTATATATCTTTCTGCAAGAAAGTATATAGGACCACGATACTCATTTCAGTCGCATTTTCCTATGCATTCATTGTCGGAATACTTGTTATAAACTTCTTTGGAGGAAAATACTTGGAGCGAAGTGACTATATCGATGAGTTTTATATAAACAACGTTTTTACCAAAGTTCCAGATTTTAAAATTCCGGAAAACAGGCAGCCACGGATAGTCAATGATATATTTTACGAGACACTGAATAAACATAATGATTCGATTGTACGGGTAATTGGCCGAACGTGGAAAAATATAGCAAGTGTAGAAACATTACATACACAAACAGAAAAGGATAGATATCCAATGTTTGATGTGATGGATAATACAAGCGATACTATATATAAAATTGATTATGGGTTTACCCTTGTTCTGTTAAAAGAATTTGTGCATAACAGTCATGTCCCCGATATGGCAAAAATGCAAGAAAAACTGTTTGATGGTTCCACGACCAAGAGCAGGGTTGATTCTGTTTGCGTTTTGTACGATAAATTAAGAGTACAAGGCTGTCAATCATGCCAAATGGATTCTTCTTTCTACAGTTCTGCATGTTGTGAACTTCTCAGGTGTTTGGACAATCATCATGTATATCAGCAAGTACTTAAAGAGTTGGCACCTATGGATAAAGACAGACACGAGATTCTCAAAGAAGACAAGTTTAATATCCTCATATTTAGAGATATGTTGCTTCAATTTACTTTTTTTGCGATGTTCATCGGAATCTTCATACAGTTGATTCTTGAAGAAAAGTCAATAACTGAACCTGTATAATAAAGAAATGTAATGATTATCACTTCAATGCGTGCGTATATACAAGTAAAATCAAATATTTAATTTATGAAGAATGCGAATAACTTTTTTAAGAACGCCATTAAATGGACTTTGATTGTTTTACTCTCTTTGGCTGCCTTTAATTTTGGGGCATCTATTGGGAAAGGGCCTTTAGTAGAGAAACATGTTTCTTATAGAAATAATGTGGAGCAAATTACTAATATTAATCATCATGGTAATACAATTGAATTAGAATTATCTGATCCTACAAAACAAGTAATAAATACAGAGATTACATATAATTATGATGGGATTATTTATTTCCTAGGAATGATTATTTGTTTGATTCTGGTATTTCTAATTTTGTCACCTCTTAAATATGAATATCATGAATTTATACATGACGAATGGCGGGAGGAATTTAATAGGGAACTTGAGGAATGTAAAAGAAAAGTTGATGAATTCAAAAAACGAATTACCGATGTGTCTCAAGAAACAACGAATAAATAGAGTCTGGATTCATCCAGACTTTCTTATGTAACGGGAATCATCATATAGCTATTATAGTTGGTCAATATATTCATTGATTTTTTATGAAAAAGACCGTCCTTGAATACACGACCAATACCTATCAGGTAGATATTCCCAGACATATCCTTCAGGAAAACAAGATACGTCTGAACTCTTTTTTCTTGGAACAGGAATCCGTGCAGAAGAAAGGGACTCAGTTTATATTCAGATTTGCATTCTACTCCGTTGAGAATCCCCGGAAGGTCACGAAACAGCATCTGTTAAAAGAATATGCGGGATTGCCTTTGGAAAGAAGAAGCGTACAACCGGAACAAATGCCCGATATGAGACAATACAGTGATATAATAACTATATGGCGATGAGACCTCTCCCGAAGCACGGAAACTGCTGGCGGAATATCTACAACGTCATGGTTCATTAAAAGTCCGGTTGTCTTTCTTTGACAAGAAGGATGACTCCACCAGCAAAAATGAACGGGCCATCGCATACGGAGAACTGCAAAAGGCGTTGTTCTTTTGTAAAAGGAAAAGGATTCCGCTCCTGTTCGTTTCCGTTAAAGAGATGATAAACGACATCCGTTTTTTCAATCTGCTGGAGGAGAGCCATGTCGATTTCAGATGTATCGATTTCCCGTGGTTCTGCCGGGAGAATCTGGACCTGATAAAGGCCATGGTATTGTATGTTCAATTGTAGTAAAAGCTTAAAAGATGAATAATGCGTGAGAATGAAAACATGAGTGAATAATCGGCAATATACATGACGGTTATGAATTGGACGAAGTGGCAAAAAAGAGGTGTAACATAATCAGTGGCGAGTATAATGATATGATAGAGAACATGGAAACGGATATCGCAAGGAATTTTGAAGACAATGTCATTATAAACGATTTGTATATGTGATTTTCACTAGTAGGAAGAATTCGTCAGTTTGGGGCATGGGATTCCCATATTTATAGATACAGAATATATATGAAATATAGCAGGCAAATACCCTTGCAACATAAAATCCTTTTCGGATACATCATTTTGGTGGCGATCATAACAAGTATGGTCGCCGTTTTGTTTCATGAGCGTAACCGGGTAGAGGCTATCGAGACTGAAGCCGTAGCTATCCGTCAGATACGGCGTGATGGAAATACCATCCTCCACCAGATTTCCGTTCTCGCCTTTCACGGCGAGACAGCTCTCTCCTGGACGGAAGAGGATTTGGCCGAATACAGGGAACTCCGCTTGCGTACAGATTCCATGTTGCGGGCGATACATAATGCGGAATTTGTCCGCCAGGGACATATCGACACGCTCCGAGGCCTGCTGGCAAGCAAGGAGGCCCACCTATACCAGATAATGCGGTTATCCCGGCAACAGGATAGTACCGACGATCTTTTGCTGAAACGCCTGCCCGCCGCCGTGCGACAAGCAACCCGTCTCCGCACAGTCACCCGTAAGAAAAAAGGCGTTCCCGGGTGGTTCGGGGCGAAGGAAACCGTACATTTGCCACCCGATACGGTTACCCTCCACTCGCTGAACCGGGAAATCCTTTCCATACAGGAGGAACGGCAAAAGGACATAGATTCCTATGCGGACAGCCTGCGCGGCCACAACAAGGAACTCAACCGGGAACTGCTCACGCTGATCACAAGGATGGACGGACAATTCCAATCCGCACTTGATACAAGGGAAGAACGTCTCAAAATCTCCTATGACCGTTCCACGTCCATCATCACCAGTCTTGTCCTCTCCGCCGTCTTCCTGCTTTTCATATCGTACTTGGTCATCCACAGAGACATACGGATGAGGGGAAAGGACCGGAAACGTCTGGAAGAAACGATAGAACAGAATACCACGTTACTGGAAATGCGTAAAAACATTATCCTGACCATTTCACATGATATCCGTGCCCCGCTGAACATCATCAGCGGCAGTGCCGAACTGGCCATGGATACCCGTGAAAAGAAACGCAGGAACACCCATCTGGACAACATCAGGATTGTCTGCAAACACGTGGTGCACTTGCTCAACAACCTGTTGGACGTGTATCGTCTGAACGAGGCAAAAGAAACACGTAATGATGTACCGTTCAACCTGAACGGGCTGCTCGAACGTATCGCTTCGGGGTTTTCCCATGTGGTCACCAACAAGGGAATCCTGTTCAGGCAGGATTTCAAGGATACCGACGTCAATCTGTACGGAGACGTGGACCGCATTGAACAAATAATGGATAACCTGCTGACCAACGCAGTCAAGTTTACCGAGTCTGGAACCATCACACTGAGCGCCTGCTACCATGAAGGAATCTTGATGTTGGAGGTAAAGGATTCAGGCATTGGTATGAGCCCGGAAACACTTTCCCGCATATTCAGACCGTTTGAACGACTGACCTCTGCGACAAACGTGGATGGTGTCGGATTGGGATTGTCTATCACGAAAGGGGTAGTCAGGCTGCTCGGTGGGGAAATAGACGTGACGAGTAATGTAGGGCAAGGCACAACATTCCGCGTGACGCTTCCATTAAGTATAACAGATGAGCCGGTAGGGAGCGAGAACAGGATATTTCCACATCCGGAGCATCTACCACGGAATGTACTGGTAATCGACGATGACACGATGTTTCTTGACGTGATAAAGGAAATGCTGGAGCGTAACGGCATAACATGTACCTTATGCTCGTCAGCCAAAGAGATCGTCAAGGCGATACGGGGCAAGGATTATGACTTGCTGTTATCCGATATCCTGATGCCCGGGACCAGCGGTTTCGACTTGTTGGACTTGCTCCGTAACTCAAATGTCGGCAACTCCCGTGAGATACCGGTTATAGCCATGACCGCACGGGGCGACAGGGAAAAAGAAGCATTTTTTCGTGCCGGTTTTACAGATTGTATCTACAAACCGTTCTCTTCGTCAGAACTGCTCAGCCTGCTTTCAACGATAAAAACAGACCGGAAGAGGGAAAAACATAAAACGGACTTCAGCATGATACTCGCAGAGGTCAGCGACAAACCTAAAACACTCAGGTCTTTCATTTCCCAATTGAAAAAAGACCGTGAAGAACTCGATGTCGCCATGAAACACGGTGACAGGCAGAGACTGCGTGAGATTATACACCGGATGCAACCGATGTGGGAGTTATTGCAGACAGAGGATATACTGCCCGGCTTACGTCCTTTATTGAGAAAAGACGATTCAAATGACAGCGAGTTGAACAGCCATATCCAAAATGTCATAGACACCGCCTCAGTCCTTATCACGGAGGCGGAAGACGAGATAAAAAGACTGACGAATGAAACGGAAGATATTAATAGTTGAGGACAATATAGGCCTTTCACAAATGCAGAAAGACTGGTTCGAGCAGGCCGGTTATGATGCCGTAACCGCCATGAACGAACCAATCGCCAGGACACTGATACGGAAGAACAGGTTCGACCTTGTATTATCGGATGTAAGGTTGCCCGAAGGAGACGGCATTTCCCTTTTGAAATGGCTGAAAAAAGAGAAGATGAAAATACCGTTCATCATCACGACGGAATACGTATCGGTGCCGGATGTGGTCCGCACCATCAAGCTGGGTGCGAATGACTACCTGCCGAAACCGGTACGCCGTGAGCATCTGCTGGAACTGGCGGAGGATATATTCCGCCCGATTGCGACCAGACGGGAGCAAAAAAAAGAGCTGCTCAGGCGTACCAGTCCCAGAATACTTGAAGTGGAAAAGTTCGCGAGGTTGGTCGCCCCCTCGGATATGTCCGTACTGATACTCGGAGCCAATGGGACGGGCAAGGAATCCGTGGCACAGAGCATTCACGAGGGCAGTGACCGTTCTGAAATGCCTTTCGTGGCTGTCAACTGCGGTGTGCTGCCGCGTGAACTTGCGGCTTCCATGCTGTTCGGGCACGTGAAAGGAGCCTTCACCGGTGCAGACACGGCAAAAGAGGGCTTTTTCGACATGGCGAAAGGCGGCACCCTGTTTCTGGACGAAATCGGTACACTATCTTTCGAGATACAGTCCATGCTACTCAGGGTATTGCAGGAAAACACCTATATTCCCATTGGCGGGAACAAGGAGCGTGTCGCGGATGTGCGCATTGTGGCCGCGACAAATGAGAACATGGAAAAGGCGATTTCGGAGGGTCGGTTCAGGGAGGATCTTTACCACCGTTTGAATGAGTTTGAAATCCGGCAGCCATCCCTTGCGGAATGCCCGGAAGACATCATGCCGTTGGCCGAGTTTTTCCGTAAACGCTTCTCGAAGGAACTGAAACGGAACACTACCGGTTTCTCTGATGCGGGTATGTACAGGCTGCGTTCTCATCCCTGGCCGGGCAATGTCAGAGAGTTGCAGAACAGGATAAAAAGAGCGGTACTGCTTGCCGAGGGACCGTTGCTGGAACTTGCGGATTTGGAAATGAACAAGCAGGCCGACGATACGATACCGGTTTCTGCCCCAACCATATCCCCGTTGAAAGACGAGAAGGCTGAAAGGGAAAACATCATGAACGCCCTTGCCGCTTGTTACGGACACCGTGAACAGGCAGCGAGGCTGTTGAATGTCAACCCGGCAACATTGTATAGGAAAATGAAGAAATACGGGCTGAAATGAACGGATATTTATAACTGCATGATATCCAAGAGAAATGAGGAAATGTTATAATGGACTTTTTCTTATATGGATAAAAAATCGTAATTTTGCAAAAGATTAAACGGGTTATGGATTCGTGATAATCTGAAGAAGAAGAACATAAAAATAACAGCGGAGCCTGATATCTCTGCTGATTATACACATAAGTCGCAAGACATCTCAGGTAGGAATCTGGTAAATTTCAAATTGTAGAGATTATTGCGTGTAGCTTATGCTATGCCTTATAGCGTGAGCTCATGCAGATTCTACAATGGGCTTGCCAGAGCCTCTACCTGATAATGCGTGAGCTTCACGCTTTTATTTTGGGTAAACAGATAGATAGAGGTATGGCGACAATACAAATCATAACGGCTGTGACATTGGACGGTTATCTTCCCGACAAGGACGAGGAACTGTTGCAATGGGTCAGGACGGAGCGGCAAGGTTTCCCATTCTGGCACGAGAGGAGTACCTTCACGCTGTTCCCCGGATATCCCATGCTGGATTTGATTTGTGAGAAGGACGGGAAAGACGCCTCGTTCATCTACACGGCGGAAATATCCGACAGGAAAAGCCTCGGTTTGCTGCACGGGCTGACCATCTACCACCTTATCGACGAAACTGTAGTCTATATCCTTCCCCTGACATACGGGAAAGGTGTCTTCTGCCTGCAACAGCTCCCCGCTAGCCGCTGGAAGCTCCACCGGGCAACAACTTTCAAAAACGGGATTACCCGTATCATTTACCGCAAATCCTCGCGATAGTCCATTGCATCCTGCAAGGAAATCTTGCATTTTGCGAGATTCCCAGAATCGTTATTTTTAATCATTAATATTTTATTTCACTGATATACAATAGCATATCAGTGCTTCATGGTGTCTATCAGTGTCATTGGTACGCCGTTGGTCTTATATATGATATAACCTGTTGCGCAACAAGGTGTAAGCAAACGATTATTTACACTAAAAACAGATTAGTCATGTTACAGATAAACAGTGAGACCGCCCACGGGATGTTCGCCCGGATCATGGAACGGTTCGACAAGATAGAGCGGGCATTGGAGCGTATGAACAAGCTGAAGGATTGCTTGGACGGCGACACGCTCTTGGACAACTATGACCTGTGCCAGCTGCTCGGCATCACCAAGCGTACGCTGGCGCGTTATCGCCAGAAGAAGCTCGTGACCTATTACATGATTGATGGGAGGACCTACTACAAGGCATCCGAAGTGGAGGCTTTCCTCAACCAGAAAGGCAAGTCATTGCCTGCGAGATTCAGACACCGGACAAATGTTTAATTAAAAACGGAGCAAGAATTATGGAACTTATATGTATTGACAGACAGACTTTTGAAGAACTGCGTGTCCGCTTTTGCGAGTTCGAGGAACGGGTGACACGGATATGCCGTCCGGTTGAAGACCTCGGCCTGAAAAACTGGCTGGACAACCAGGAGGTGTGCGATGTGCTTCGCATCAACAAAAAGACCCTTCAGGCGTACCGGGCCAAAGGCTTGCTGCCTTTCAGTCGCATCAAGAACAAACTTTTCTACAAGCCGGAAGATGTACGCAGATTGTTGGAATTGAATTATCACCCCTTAATAAAAAGCAAGTTATGAGTTACCATTTCATAGATAAGAAAGACCCCCGTATTGACGTGATGTTTCAAGGGCTGGAGAAAATGGAGAGGATGCTCTTGGCGATGGATGACATGCCGAAATCCCTCTTCAACGGTGAACGCTTCCTTACGGATGAGGAACTTTCCAAAGTCCTGCGGGTAAGCAGGCGCACATTGCAGGAGTACCGCACATTCGGTGTGATCCCTTACTACATGGTTCAGGGGAAGTCTCTTTACAAAGAGTCCGATATCATGAAGATTCTGGACGATGCCTACAAGAGGTGCCGGGAGGAACAACGCTGGGTATAACCCTTCCTCATTAATCAAGTACGGAGAAACAGCCTGCGGCTCGGGCAGGTCGTTTCTCCGTTTTCTTTTTTCATACGGTTTGCGATTTCTTGTTCCGTTTTTTCTTTGTAGTGAAATCCTCTTCACACAAATCAATCCTGTTTCCGAAATCTGTGGCTCTCAACCTTTTCATGTCCTCATCCACTTTCGTGTCCGTAACCTGCGCGTAAATCTGCGTGGTGGAAATGGAGGTATGTCCCATCATGCGGCTTACCGTCTCTATCGGAACACCGAGCGAAAGAGTGATGTGGGTTCCGTAATTATGCCTGGCTTGATGGAAGGTCAAATCAAATCCATATACCCGGCCTAATTCTTTCGTCAGCCGGATAAAATATCTGCGGGTATAAATATTGAACACTCTGTCCCCGGTTCTTTGGTCGCGGTATTTCTCCATGATTTGGAGTGGAATATCCAACAGGCGGACAGAGGAAAGCGTATCGGTCTTTTGCCGGTGGATATGAATCCACCATATGCCATCCTTTGCCTGCGTAATATCATTTACTGACAACTTCTTCAAATCCGCATACGCCAGTCCGGTGAACGTCGAAAAGATGAACATGTCCCGCACGAATTGCAGTTGCGGCTTCTCCACGGGCGTAGTCATCAATGTCTTGAGGTCCTCCAGTTTCATGTGACGGCTCTTCCTTTTGGGCAGTTCGGGATGCAGGCGGCAATATGGATCGCGGCGCAATGTACCTTGGCTGACCGCACGCATCGTGAGTTTCTTCAAGCGGTACAGGTGCTCATGCACGCTTTTGGGCTTCAGGTTGCGGACTGTGCGCAGGAATACCTCGAAATCGTCATAAAACACCCGGTCAAGGCTTCGCAACGTTACATCCTCCATACCTTTCTTTTCCCGGACGAAAGCGGAAAGGTGCTTGTAGGAACGCAGATAGGAGTCGTATGTCTCTTGTATGCGGTCTATCCCGACACGTTTCTTGAATTCCTCATTATGCTCCCTGAAGAGAGCCAGCAGGGTAAGCGGTTTCTGTCCGATACCCTTGACTGCATTCTTGACCAGTTCCGCCGTGATGAAACCCAGGCTGTTCTTTATCCGCTCATAATGTCCGGCAATCTCACTTGTCAGGTCTTCTATGGCGCGGTTCACGGTAACGGCATTCTCGCTCCTTCCGTCGGCACGCCCTTTCTCCGGATTCCAAATAGCTGGATTGACCGAAACCTTGGTTCCTATCTGTGCCCATTCCGCATCAATGCTCACCCTGCACAATAGCTGGCACATCCCGTCCTTGCGCACTTTCGTACGGTTGATATAAAACAGCACGGCAAAAGTGCTGCGCCGTTTAGTGTTCTGTTTTTCAATATTCTTTTCCATATAATTGTTTTCAGGTGGTTATTAAATGATGACGGAGAAACGCTCCGAAATTTTCCGGTTCAAGGCCTTTGTATCGGCATCTATCTTGTCATCGGTCACTTTCGCGTAAATCTGTGTCGTTTCTATCTGGCTATGTCCGAGCATCTTGCTGACAGTTTCAAGAGGAACTCCGTGGGAGAGCGTGATTTCCGTTGCGTATGTATGGCGTCCGGCATGGAAGACCAGCGGACGGTCTATATGGCAGATCTGGGCAATCTCTTTCAAGTAAAGGTTCAGCATGGAATTGCAATACACCGGCAGTAACTTGTCACCGGGAGCTGTGTCGTCATACTTCTTCAGAATCTGCAACGGCAAGTCCAGCAGCGGAATCTCAAATTCTATCTTGGTCTTCTGTCTGGCACTTTTAATCCACCATGTCCCATCCTCCGCAAGGCATAGGTTATCCCTGGTCAACAGGCGCATATCTCCATATGAAATGCCGGTGAAGCAGGAAAACAGAAACAAATCACGGACATGATAGAGAGTCTGCCTGTGAAGCGGGGTGGTCATAATCCTGTGTAACTCTTCTGCCGTGAGATATTTCTGTACGGCTTTGGGACGCACCGGCTCATATCCCAAAAACGGGCTGGCGGTAATGATGCCGTCAGCGATGGCCTCACCGACAATCGTTTTCAGCTGTACGGTCAGATTGATAATCGTTCCGGGAGCGAGATTACGTTCCGTCCGAAGGTATAAATCATACTTGTCGATGAAAGAACGATCCAATGCGGAAAACGGAATATCCGACAGTTTGTATTGCACCTGCAAGAATCTTTCGATATGGTTGTAGGCATTGCGATAGGCCCGCAGGCTTCCTATTGTGCGGTTTACTCCCACACGCTTTTCAAAGTTGCTGATGAATCGTTTGAAATACCCCAAAAGCGTTTCCTGCCCACTGGCCATTCCAAGCAGTACGCCTTTCACTTCATCGGCTGTCACACCGTCACGAACAGCCGACTGCTCCGTGTAGATATTCAATGCCATCGCACGAATCTCATCCAGACGGTTATTGATTTCCTTTGCCGCCACGCTCTTGCCGGTTGCACGTCCGGAGGTCCAGCGTGACTGTGGCACTTTCATCTTCACACTGAAAGCCGCCTCGGAATACTTTCCGACATTCAACTTTGCCATTACAGGACAGTTGCCGTCAGCATCCGCCTCGCTCTTTTTCAGGTAGAACGATACCTTTACATTTGCCTGATTCATAACTAATTCCTTTGTTTGCAAAATTATTATATGCGGAGCAAATGAACGGCATGAAAAATATAGCGGAACGAAGAATAAGACCCCTTGGCCTATAAACAAAGCCTATATTTTTTTCTAATGCGGAAAAATATGACTAAGTTTGCATCAACAGACATAGCAAAAACTGTGTTCTTTGCTATGGTAAACAGGATATAAAACGAGATGCGGGAGTAATTTCCAAACCTCTTTTTCAATCCTGAAAAAGGCAACGGATAGGTAGCGATTCGTTATCCTAACTTCCCCCAAAACGGTCAAAAACCATAAATGGAAGAATCTGGTACAAAACCACATATCCCTTTCGGTCTCAAACACTTTGCATTATTTTCTCCAAAGCCATCCGTATGTGAGCGAGTTTCACTATCTTTGCGGCTCAAAATCTATAGTATAAGTTTTTGGGCGTGAAGCAGAAGAAAAAAATTATAGGTGCATTGAGCTTGCTGGTACTGTTTATCATGTACCAGGCAAGTATCACTGCGTTCACTCACGTCCATTATGTGAATGGGGTGATGATAACGCACTCGCACCCTTTTCATGGCACACACTCTCACTCTCAGACTTCCCTTCTGGTTATCGGGCATCTGTCGGTATTCCACTCTTCCGGGGTGGATGTGTATGAGGTTCAGCACCCGATGCGTCCTTTGCTGTCCATGCTCAGAGCCAAACCGGCAACGCCTACTGTAAAGGGGGAAGTTATACGTACTCTTTCCCTTCGCGCTCCTCCCGCTCTTTTTTCATAGTCATTAGGTTTAAAAACGCCTGGATTTTTTGCATGTAGATACCAGGTGTTTTAGTCTCGAATGTCCGGTATTTCAGTGAAAGAAGTGCGGCATTGCGGATTATTATCTTTTTTCAGACTTGAATTATTTTTTTATTTAGAGCGCTAATTTGATGAAACAATACATTTTGGCGTTGGTACTTGCAGTGGTAAGTGCCAGCGTAGCTTTTGCCGTAAATCCTATAAAGGAAGGCAATATGATTTCCGGCCATGTGATAGTGAAAGGTACGGAGGAAAATATACCGTATGCTACGGTTTTGATTATCGGCAGCGGTCAGGGAACGGTTTCTAATGAAGAAGGACAATTTGAGTTCCGCAAGCTTCCGGCGGGAAAATACAAGCTCCGTGTGTCGGCAGTGGGCTACAAGACCCAAGAGAAGGAAGTGACGGTGAGCAAGGACTTTACTGCCGTCATACATTTCCCGATGGAAGAGGAGAGTTTCATGACCGATGAAGTGGTGGTATCTGCCAACCGCAACGAGGTAAGCCGCAAGGCAGCTCCGGTAGTTGTAAATGTGATGAGTACCAAATTGTTCGAGATGGTCAACTCCACCGACCTTGCCAAGACACTGAACTACCAGTCGGGCCTGCGCGTGGAGAACAACTGCCAGAACTGCGGCTTCCCCCAGGTGCGCATCAATGGCTTGGAAGGTCCGTATTCGCAGATATTGATAAACAGCCGTCCCATCATCAGTGCATTGAGCGGTGTGTACGGATTGGAGCAAATCCCCGTGAACATGATTGAACGGGTAGAAGTGGTGCGTGGCGGAGGCTCTGCCCTGTTTGGCGCCAATGCTGTGGGAGGAACTATCAATATTATAACCAAAGACCCCATCAACAATTCCTTCCAGGTATCGAGCATGTTCTCCAATATGGACGGCAAGTCCTGGGAGCAATATATGGGTGGCAATGTGTCGCTGGTTGCCAAAGATAACTCTTACGGCATTGCCTTTTATGAGAGTTACCGCAACCGTAACCCCTACGACCGCGATGGCGATGGCTTTTCCGAGCTGGGCAAGCTGAACATGAATACCTTCGGTTTCCGCGCCTATTACCGTCCTACGCATTTCAGCCGCATCAACCTGGAGTATCACACCACTAACGAGTTCCGCCGCGGCGGCAACAAGTTCGACCTTCAGCCCCACGAGGCGGACATCACCGAGCAGACCAAGCACATTATTAACAGCGGCGGACTGAGTTACGACCTCTTCTGGCGCGAGTATAAGCATAAAATCTCCTTGTACGGCTCCATCCAGCACACCGACCGCAACAGCTACTACGGCGCACAGAAGGACATGAACGCCTACGGCAAGACGGACGACCTGACGTGGGTGGCAGGCGGCATGTACGTGGGCAACATGAATAACTGCCTTTTCGCCCCCGCCACCTTCACGGGCGGATTGGAGTATCAGAACAACTCCCTGCACGATGTCATGACGGGCTATCACCGCGATATGCAGCAGGATGTGCGCATCGCCAGCGCTTTCGTGCAGAACGAGTGGAAGATGAACGTACTGACCATGCTGGTCGGCGCCCGCCTGGACAAGCACAACCTGATAGACAAACTGATATTCAGTCCCCGCGTCAACCTGCTTTATAAGCCTACCGAGGACTT